>Ga0074198_1001048_pt1 | contig 21404 bp, 20 predicted proteins | sample EPASupsiteSAE323_FD_64527 | JGI IMG/M metagenome (GOLD analysis project Ga0074198, IMG submission 64527) | Bioremediated contaminated groundwater from EPA Superfund site, New Mexico - Sample SAE3-23 | ecosystem: Environmental > Aquatic > Deep subsurface > Groundwater > Contaminated ...
GGATGCGGCAACGAGTGGCACTAGCAAGGGCTTTGACAATGGATTCCGAGGTACTGCTTATGGATGAACCCTTTGCGGCTCTTGACAGCCAAACAAAAAGTATTCTCCAGTTAGAATTGCAGCAAATTTGGCTAGAAACAAAGAAGAATATTATCTTTGTTACGCACAATGTCGAGGAAGCCGTGCTATTGGCTGATCGCGTCCTTGTTATGGCAGCAAATCCAGGCGTTATAAAAAAAGAATTTCACATTCAGCTCGCTAGGCCAAGACAGCCAGATAATGTTGATTTAGCTTATTTGGCCGCGGACATTATGAAAGAATTAAAAGAGGAGGTGGAGAAAGTTGCCAAAGCTGAATTCGACGCTGATTGGACTAGTAAAAAAAGTATTATTTTATCTGATTCTGATAGCAATATGGGAACTGGTATATAAAGTAGGCGTGGACTGGCTGAGACTATGGAAACCTTACATTTTCCCATCTCCCATTGCTGTTTTTACTACCTTATGGGACTTAATTGCCGATGGTAGCTTAGGCATTGCGGTCTTAGCAAGTGCGAAGCGAATTATTATTGGTTATGGACTATCCATCATCATTGGAATTCTTGTAGGTCTTACGATTGTGAGGTTCAAATACCTTGATGAAAATCTTAGCCCCCTGATACTAGGCTTGCAAACGTTGCCTAGCATTTGCTGGTTGCCCTTCTCTATTCTTTGGTATGGATTGAATGAAAGTGCCATTATTTTTGTAATCACCGTTGGTTCTACCTTTGCAGTTTCTATTGCCATTGAGTCAGGTATGAAAAATATAAACCCTTTATTTATAAGGGCAGCCAAAACCATGGGGGCCAAAGGGTTTAATCTCTACAGGAATGTAATCATTCCTGCGAGTCTTCCTAGTATTGTATCTGGGTTAAAGCAAGGTTGGTCCTTTGCTTGGCGGGCCTTAATGGCGGGCGAAATGATCTCAGCGACAAAAGGTCTAGGACAGGTCTTGATGGTGGGCAGAGATTTAGCAGATATTAGCCAAGTGATGGCAGTTATGCTGGTCATTGTGGTACTTGGTGTAGGTGTGGATAAACTTATTTTTGGCAGGATAGAAATGAATATTAGAGAGCGCTGGGGCCTTGACAAGGCTTAGCAATGGAAAGTAGGTGTGAACTTTATGGAGCTAGAAATTACGAATCTAGAGACAGATATTTTGATTATTGGCGGAGGAACAGCCGGCTGTTTTGCAGCTATCACCATTAGCGAGAACTCAGCAACGAGGGTCATTGTCGCTGAAAAAGCCAATATAAAACGTAGTGGCTGCTTGGCGGCAGGAGTCAATGCTCTAAATGCCTACATTATAAAAGGCCAAACCCCCGAATCTTATCTTGCATATGTAAAAAATGATGCAGAAGGTGTAGTGCGGGAAGATCTTGTCTACACCATTGCCCAAAGATTAAATAAAGTTACAGAAAAAATGGAAAGTCTCGGCCTCGTCATTCAAAAGGATGAAAAGGGAGAATATGCTGCTCGCGGTAACCGCAATATAAAAATTAATGGGGAAAATATTAAACCCATTCTTGCCAAGGCAGTGGAGAAAAGTCCTGATGTTACGGTTTTAAATCGAGTTACTATCATCGACTATATTGTGAAAGAGGGGCGCATCCTAGGTGCCTATGGATTTTCTCTCGATAAAAATATTTTATATGTAATTTCAGCAAAAGCTGTAATCTGTACGACTGGAGGAGCTGCAGGGATTTATAAGCCTAATAATCCTGGATTTTCGAAACACAAAATGTGGTATTCTCCCTTTAATACAGGTGCTGGCTACGCCATGGGAATAAGAGCAGGGGCTGAGATGACGACGTTTGAAATGCGCTTTATTGCCCTGCGGTGTAAAGATACCATTGCGCCCACAGGGACGATTGCCCAAGGACTAGGAGCTCCCCAAATTAATAGTCTAGGGGAAGAATATGAAAGAAATTATGGAGTTCCTAAGACTTCGATTCGGATGTATTCTACGGTAATGGAAAATAAAAGTGGTAAAGGACCTTGTTATTTAAAAACCCAAGGAACGACCAAGAAAGAAGAAGAAAATCTTTATAAGGCTTATTTAAATATGGCGCCAGCACAAACCTTGCGCTGGCTGGAAAATGGTAAGGGGCCTGCTACTGAGAATGTGGAGATTGAAGGAACAGAGCCTTATATAGTGGGCGGTCATACGGGCAGTGGTTACTGGGTAGATACGAAGCGAGGGACAACGATTGCTGGCCTCTATGCTGCTGGTGATGTAGCGGGAGGCAGTCCGCAGAAATATGTGACAGGCTGTTTTGCGGAAGGGGAAATCGCCGCCTTTTCTGCACTACAATATATGCAGGACATAGGTCAGGTAAGTATTCCAGCCGAGGAGCAAAAGGCAAGGCTTACTAGTGTAAATGCCTTCTTACAAGGTGAGGTAGGACTTTACTCTATAGAAGAAATAGAAGAGGCCATGCAAAAAATTATGGATGAGTATGCAGGAGGAATTTCTGCTGGCTACGTCTTTAATAATTCTAAACTGCAGGTAGCAACAAGGCGGATAGAGGAACTAGTTGTGGTTGTCTATCAGCTGAAAGCAAAAGATTTACATGAACTGATGCTGATTTACGAAGTGATTGATCGGCTATATGTATGTCAAACTTTAATTAAGCATTTGGCAGCAAGGCAAGAGACGCGTTGGCATTCTTTTCAAGAAAATGCCGATTATCCAAATAAAGATGATAAGAAATGGCTAAAATTCGTGAACTCACGGTTAGAGAATGGAGAAGTTACCATCTTCTTGCGCGAGTTGGTTAAAAAGGATGACAACTATGAGCATTAAAATAGATAGTGAGAAATGCACAGGCTGCGGGAAATGCCGCGCGGTTTGTCCTGGTAGTTTGCTATATAAAAATAGTGATGGGAAAACAGAAATAAGATATCCAAAGGAGTGTTGGGGCTGTACCTCTTGTGTGAAAGAGTGTAACGATAAGGCTATCCGATATTATCTCGGCGCTGATGTGGGGGGCAAGGGGAGCTCGCTATACACTAAGGTAGAGGGAGAACTACTACATTGGATGATTGTTTCACCAGACGGTAGTGAACGAAAAATAACCATTGATAAGAATGAGGCTAATGCATATTAGGAGGATAAGAGTATGGATCATTTAGATCGCTTAGAAGCGCAAAGCATTTTTATATTAAGAGAAGCCTATAAAAAATTTGGTAAACTAGGTATGCTGTGGTCGATTGGTAAAGACTCCACAGTGATGTTGTGGTTAGCGAAAAAAGCCTTTTTTGGACATTGTCCTTTTCCTTTCATCCATGTGGATACTACACATAAAATTCCAGAAATGATTGCGTTTCGGGATCGCATGGCCAAAGAATATAATGTAGAACTTATTGTTCATAAAAATGAAGAAGCCCTACAGGCAGGAATGGGGCCAGATAAGGGCCGCCTAGTTTGCTGTAAAGCATTAAAAACCGATGGCCTGCAACAGGTAGTTACCAAATATGAATTTGAAGGTTTAATTTTAGGCATTCGCAGAGACGAAGAAGGGTCGCGTTCTAAGGAACGAGTGTTCAGCGAAAGAAATAAAGATTCGGAGTGGGATTATACCAATCAGGCTCCCGAGTTATGGGATCAATTTAAGACAGATTTTCCTAAGGGCAATCATATTCGCGTACATCCCATTTTGCATTGGAATGAAATGGATATATGGACCTATATTGAAAGAGAAAATATTGAATTAGTAGATTTGTACTTTGCAAAAAATGGCAAACGGTATCGAAGTCTTGGCTGCGCACCTTGCACCGGGCAAATTGATTCCAATGCTGTTACTGTTGCAGAGATTATTGAAGAATTAAAAAATACAAAAGTTGGTGAGAGGGCTGGTAGGGCTCAAGACCAAGAGGACTCTTATGCCATGCAGAAACTTCGCAAAGACGGGTATATGTAGCGTTGTGGGCGACCAGATAGATTGAAGGAGGGTAACAAATGGAGAAGACAAAAGAAGTATTAAATATTGTTGTTGTAGGACATGTAGATCATGGTAAATCTACGGTAATTGGCAGACTGCTATATGATACGAAATCCCTACCTGAGGGAGCCATTGATCGCGTGAAGAGAATTGCCAAAGAAAAGGGCAAACCTTTTGAATATGCTTATCTATTAGATGCATTTGAAGAAGAACAAAAACAAGGTATCACCATTGATACCACCCAGCTCCAGTTTCGTACGGAGAAACGCGATTATGTCATTATTGATGCACCTGGGCATAAAGAATTTTTAAAAAATATGATATCAGGAGCTGCCAGTGCGGAAGCTGCCCTACTGATTATTGATGCCAACGAAGGAATACAAGAACAGTCCAAACGACATGGTTATATATTATCCCTCCTTGGCATACAAAAGGCCTATGTATTAGTGAATAAAATGGACCTTATTGACTATTCGGAAGAAAAATTTAATGCAATTAAGCAAGAAATGAATGAATTTCTAAACAGTCTTCATGTATATCCTCTAAAATATATCCCCGTTTCAGCTTTTCATGGGGAAAATATAACCCTTCCTTCGGAGAAGATGCCATGGTACAAAGGGGAACCTGTACTTAAGGCCCTAGATTTATTTGAAAAAGATAAAGGACTAGCAGGCAAGCCCTTGCGTTTTCCCATTCAAGACGTATATAAGTTTGATGATAGACGGATTATTGCAGGCCGCATTGAGGCAGGAACCTTACAAGTAGGGGATGAAATCCTAATTTCTCCAAGTAATAAGGTGACAAAGATAAAAAGTATAGAATATTGGGCTGATAAGGATAAGAAGAATAAGGCTATAGCGGGAATGTCGGTGGGCATTACGGTGGAAGATGAATTTTTTAATAAACGAGGGGAATTTATTTCACATAACTATGATGCGCCAATTACTTCCGATACCTTTAAAGTCAGCCTCTTTTGGATGGGTAAACAGGATTTAGTAAAAAATAAAGAATATAAGCTTAAACTTGCCACGCAAGAAGTAGAATGTGAAGTTTATGCCATTACTAAAGTCATTGATGCCACTACTTTAGAGAATATTGAACATGCCAGCTGTGCCAAAACCAATGATGTAGCGGAAGTGAGAATCAAAACAAAAGGGAAGATTTGTTTTGATGAATTCAAAAATAACCAGACGACAGGAAGATTTGTTATTGTCGATGGATATGATGTCTGCGGCGGCGGTATTGTCACGGGCCTAGCAGAAGAAACCCAGCGAACTAGTAGGTTGGTCAAACATACGGATGAAATCCTCATCAATTGTTTTGATGAACAGTATTATATTCTGGCAGAGGGAGGAGTTAAAAGAATTGAGGGGAGGCCTCATACTTTTACGATTGGTGATATAATACCCTCTATTGGTGCCACCTATGAGTATCCTGAAAATTTTAATGTATTAGATTTAGAAAGTAACCTTGTAGGGATAGTACGAAAATCTAAGTTGCAAGATATCATCGTCTTTACTAACTATGAATATGATGCAATACCTTTTATTGAGTCAAAGGGATTATCACTTCGCCTTACTTCCCAAGAAGAATTTCAAAGCTTTCGTATAGATCTTGAAAAACTGCAACACGGAGAGGGCGTTCAAATCGCATCCTTTGCTAATAAATGGTTTAATTTTATGAAATTTAAGCAAATACGATATGTAACGGCCATAAAGTCTTTAGAAATAGAATATCAGATTTAGAATATAGAAAGATGTTAAAAACTTAAAAGGCAAAGGCAAGGAGTTTTGTTGTAAACGATCCTAGCCTTTGCTGGTGAGGAGAACATATAAAAAATAGGACTTAAGGCAAATAAAATAGTACTATGGTCCTAGTTTTTTCTAGACAGCCTATAGAATTGATGTTATACTTGTGGCAATAGTTAATCGAATATTGAGCAAACTTATCGAAAGATAAGGACGCAAAGCTATGGGTCTAACAACATGCAAATGTTTATGATTGCCAAGCCGCCGCTTTAGTCTAGGCTAAAATGTATTACCAGACTGAAGTAGTCTGGATTTTTATAATGCAAAGAGGTATTGGTAGCAATAAGGAGATGATTGCGGTGTGGGAATTGCTGTTTTTTAGATATACTTCCGCAGTATTAGCATTGCTGGGCAGTATAATAGGAATTGTTATTTACCTTCTTCATAATTTTTTGATGCTGTTAGGGACAGAATTTTCCCGTGCTGTAATTTGGTGCGCGGTGATTTTTGTGCCAGCTCTTGCAGGCTATTTATGCGGTAAACTAATACATAATCTAAATTATTGGGCCCATCGCGATCAATTGACACATCTTTGGAATAGTCGATATTTTTACTCAAAGATTGGTAAAGAAATTAAAAGATTAAAGAAAAAAGAATCTTCATTATGTGTAGCACTTATTGATCTTGATGATTTTAAAATAATAAATGATACGTATGGACATAGCGTTGGTGACGAGGTATTGCGCTCCATTGCAACCATCTTAAAAGAAAATACCCGAGACCAGGATATTGTTGTCAGATGGGGTGGCGATGAGTTTGTCATTATTTTCCCTGATACAAGCCTCGAGAAGGCATCCTTATTTGCCGAAAGGTTAAGGGGAATGATTGAAGGCAATAGTAGTTGTTTTCAAGCGACAATTAGCGTGGGCATTTTAGTGGTAGAGGCTGAAGTGGAAGTTGCCCAACTGTTTAAAATGGTGGATGAGACCTTATATAAAGCCAAAAAATCAAAAAACTTAGTAGTTTCCAACGTTTATGATTAACGTGTAAGAGATACTAAAAAAATGACACCACGAGGGTGTCATTTTTTCGTCTATTCGACGATAATACGATGAAAATTTTTCTTGCCCTTACGAATCAGTAAGCTGTTATCAATAAAAAGATCGGCAGTAAGTAGGAATTCTAGGTCTGTGACTTTCGTGTCACCGACATGAAGACCGCCTTGCTGGATAAGCCTGCGCCCTTCGCTTTTAGAAGGGACAATTCCTGTAATTGTGAGAATATCAATCACCTTTGTACCGAGCATCTCTGAGGTAATTGCTACGGTTGGGGCATTGTCTAAAGCACCAGCGCCACTGAACAATGCTTCTGCCGCTTGTTTTGCTTTTTGGGCTTCTTCTAGGCCATGAATCAGTGTTGTTACTTCAAAGGCCAAGGTTTGTTTGGCAAAATTGATTTCTTGATCCTTGAGGGCTCCTAGGCGCCGTACTTCCTCCATTGGTAAGAAGGTTAGGAGGGCCAGACATTTTTCCACATCGGCATCGTCGATATTGCGCCAGTATTGATAGAAGTTATAAGGGGAGGTTTTCTCAGCATCTAGCCATAAAGCCCCTTTTTCTGTTTTTCCCATCTTGCGGCCGTCGCTGGTAGTCAATAACGTGAACGTCAGGCCATAGGCACATTTACTTTCTTTGCGGCGAATAAGGTCTGCTCCTGCTAGGATATTTGACCATTGGTCATCGCCACCCATTTGCATAACGCAGTTACACTGGCGGTTTAGTTCTAAGAAATCGTAAGACTGCATGAGCATATAATTAAACTCTAGGAAGGATAACCCTTTATCGAGTCTTTGTTTAAAACATTCTGCGGTGAGCATGCGGTTTACGGAGAAATGCATACCAATATCTCGGAGAAATTCAATATAGTTAAGCTTTAGTAGCCAATCGGCATTGTTAACCATTAAAGCTTTACCCTCGGAGAAATCAATGAAACGCTGCATTTGCTTTTTGAAACGTTCTCCATTATAGATGATATCATCTTGGGTCATCATTTTACGCATATCTGTTTTGCCAGAGGGGTCACCAACCATAGTTGTACCACCGCCAATCAGACAAACAGGGCGATGACCGGCCTGCTGCATATGAGCCATGACCATCATGCCAAGGAAATGACCTACATGCAGGCTATCCGCAGTAGGGTCAAAGCCAATATAAAAAGAAATTTTTTCCGTTGCCAACAGCTCAGCAATTTCCTTTTCGTGGGTAAGTTGTTGAATAAAACCCCGTTCTTTTAAAATATCAAGTACACTCATTAATGAGAAAACCTCCTTATATTTCGAAGCTGTGCCTTGGAATATAACCCAAGGCACAGCCTTAGCTAATCGTATTTAGAAAGGGAAAGTATTATACTTTCCCTTTTGAAAAATGCATATAAAATCCTAACTGTAATATAGCAGGATACGCCTACATTGTCAATGTCACCCATACAAGGGAAAGGCCTTCCTTATAATACTTAGGAAAACAACCTGCTGATTAGATTGGATTGGATTAGAAACATATATACAAGAGTTGCCCCAAAAATACTAATCAGGGGATTGCCGAAGCGTAAATGCAAAGCAATTACCATAAGGACGGCAAGTAGCTCGTTAAAACCATAAGGAAGGGTTCCTAAAGGAATATCCTTTAGACAGTAAATCACCAAAATCGTGATTAAGGTAGGCGGGATGAATTTGCCGATAAACAAAATAATCTGGGGTGGTTCTCCCTTGCGGAAAAATAAAAAAGGAAAAACTCTGGTCAAAAAAGTAATAAAGGCCATAATACCAATGGCGATAACAACATTAGTTAGACTCATTTTCCACAATCCTTTTTTCAAGTACTAGCATGATACAGATAGAGGAAATAACAGCAGCTAGTAACATATTCGATTTGCCAATGAAGAAGATAGCCAAGATGGCGCAGGTGCCGCCAATAAGAAAAGGGATACGGGTTTTATAACTTTTTAGCTGTTCTAGCAATAATACGATAAATAAAGCGGTCAGAGCAAAGTCTAGGCCTGTTGTATTAATAGTTATAAAATTGCCAGCAATCGCACCAATTGCACTGCCAGCCACCCAATAAAAATGATTTAAAAGTGCAATATAAAAATAAAATCGCGGTGCATTAACGCCAGCAGGGTCTTTTGTGGTAGTAAGTAAAGCGTAAGTTTCATCGGTGAGGGCAAAAATCATATACGGTTTTAACCGGCCAGTTTGATTAAATTTATCAAATAATGATAAGCCATATAACATATGACGAAAATTCACAAGGAAAGTGATGGTCGCCACTTCAAAGAAGGGAAGATTGTTGGCAAAGAAGCTCACGGCAAGAAATTGAGCAGCGCCAGCATAGACGATGATACTCATAAACAACGCTACCAGCCAAGGATAACCAGCATCTTTCAATAACAGACCAAAAGCAATGCCAATGGCTAAATAACCAAATAATACAGGCGTAGTAGCTTTAAAAGCTAGGGTTATGGTTTTAAACTGATATTTTCCTGTTAGATAATTCATAATGAACAATTCAACTCCATTTAATTAGCGGCAATAACTAGGCCCGAACCTCAAAGTTTCCTTTGTTTTTAGGGGCGGACTCTGTTTTGGCTTTTTTAATGACTTTTTTGGGTGTACTTTGGGGAAGTGGGTCTGTGATGCTTTGGGAAAGAATTAGGTCCACAATTTCTTGAGAACTTTCCGTGGAATAATCAACACTCGAAGTCTTTTTCGAGGGAATCTTTTTCCAAAAGTGAAGCGCTAGGAAGATGATAGCAAGGAGAAAGATAAAGAAAAAGAAGATACTAATGCCGAAAGAAGAGGGAGTTTTTTTAGATGCTGGCAATGGTGCAGGGACAACAGTTCCAGCAGTAGTGTCTTTGGAATCACTCGTAGTAGAATTATAAGAACCTAAAGGTGGAATGCTAACCGGGGTAGATTCTGGGGCAGGAGGTGCTGCCTTATCAGTAGAAGGAGCTATCTCTGCTCTCTTCTCGGCTGTTGTGGATTGGGTTTTAGCTGGGGGGGGAGTCCCATCTGACAAAGATTTACCAGATGTTTTCATGGTAGGAGGAGTGGGTGGGGTTGGTTTTGTGGGTGGGGTTGGAGATTGCATGAAATATAACTCCTTCAACTCTAATTTATACAGAGACCTTTCTGTGTTTATCCTATCACATTATTGCCATTGGGGAAACTGTTTGGGGGAAATTGGAGGCCGTGATATTCCCTGCAAGATAGTAAAGTAACCGATAGGAAAAGCCTATCGGTTAATAGAAAACTATATAGTAAATTACTCCAAAAGAACGTTATTTCCCTCTGCCCGCTTTTCGCATAGGCATTTTATGATTGGCAGTGTTAGATTTTCCTTTAGTTGCTTTTTGGAATGATTTATTATTTTCAAGTGCTTTTTTCTTTTTTTCAAGGACTAGTGCGAGTAAATCCATTTTACATTCCTCCTTTCCTCAATACTTAGTAAAAACAGTGACGTAGTATTGATTGCTATAATAAAGTTATTTCCATATCTTTTATTTTCTATAATACCCTAGGGAATCCCTTTATTAAATTTAAAATAACGGCAGTGGAAGTTGCTAATTGAATGAAGACAACTTAGAAAGTTTTAAAAAGCAAGTTGTAGATTTGCAAATGATGTATAATAGTATTTTAAGATAAACTACCAGTACAATTCTTTTACAACAAGAAATTGAAGAATTAAAAAGCGAATCGAAATATAGTGCTAATAAAACCCAATAAAAATACTTAATAAAGGAGATAACAAATTTTTTGTTATTGAATAAAAATGAAAAAATTGATTATTGCAGAAAAACCTTCTGTAGCAAGAAATATTGCTGATGCAATAAATGCAAAAATTAGAAAAGATGGGTTTATTGAAGGAAATGACTATGTAATAACTTGGGCCTTCGGACATTTATTGCAATTGTACGATGTGAAAGATTATGATTCGTCCTTAAAAGGCTGGAGATTGGAAAATTTCCCTTATATTCCCCAGGAATTTAAATATAAGGTCAAAACTTCTGGGAGTAATAAAGAGCAAGTGGATATTGGCGCGCAAAAGCAAATTAATATTATAAATTCTTTAATTGAAAGATCAGATATTGAAGGCATCATCGCTGCGACAGATGATGACCGTGAAGGACAGGTAATTTTCGACGAAATAACAATTTACCTGAAAACCGAGAAGCCAGTTGAAAGATTACTGCTAAATGAGTGGACAATTGACGAAGTCCAAAGGGGACTACAGAATTTAAGACCGAATAGTAAGATGCAATCCTTGCAGGATGCGGGAATAGGCCGTCAGCTAGCCGATTGGTTGATTGGTATTAATCTTACCTCGGTGGCGACGGTGAAATATCGTGGTGACGAAAAAATAAAAGTTTTAAATATTGGACGGGTCTTATTGCCAACCTTGAAGATTATTTATGATCGTGATAAGGAAATAGAAAGCTTTCAAGAATCTAGGTATTATAAATTAATCGCAGAATTTAATACCCGGGAAAATGTTACATTCGAAGGAACCTATTATGAAGATGATAATGAAAAGTTTGAGCAGCAAGAGTATCTAGACGTCATAAAAGATAAAATAAATGGCAAAAATGCTGTGGTTATGGACAAGACGGTTGAAAGAAAAAAAGAATATCCACCATTTTTATTTAATTTATCGAATCTGCAAGGGGTTATCACCAGTAAATATAAAGACTGGACGTCAGATAAAGTATTAAAGACAGCACAATCCTTATATGAAAAAAAGGCGATTACATATCCCCGTACGGCCAGCCAGGTTCTAGATGAAAGTTTAATAGAGAAAACTGAAAAAGTATTAAATGCCCATAAGCAGGGGAATCCCTTTGCCAATGAAATCATATTTCATACGGCTAAAAGGATATTTGATAGTAAAAAGGTTGAAAGCCATTCTGCAATCATTCCGACATACATGTTACCAGGGAATTTAACCAACGATGAAAAAATTGTCTATGATGAAATAAAAAATCGTTTTCTAGCCCAATTTATGCCTATTGCGGAGAGCGAGGAAACTATTTTAACTATTAAGGTTGATGATAATCTGCTAAAGGGAATATTTATCAGTAAAGGTAAAGTTCAGCTTACTGAAGGATGGAAAAAAATAGAGAAGGTAACTACCAAAGAAGTTGAGTTGCCAATGATTAAAGAACAGGAACAGTTAGTAGTCAAAAATAGCAAGGTAACGGAGATTAAGCGTAAAGCCCCCAAAGCTCATAATGAAAAAACCTTGTTACGGGTTATGGAGACCTGTGGGAAAAGCTATGAAAAAGAAGATTCTGAAGAAATGATGCTCGCCATACTGAGTGGATTTAGTATCGGGACACCAGCGACTAGGGCTGAGACAATAAAAAAATTAAAAGATGTTGGCTATATAAGAGCCAAAGGAAAAAGCCTTGTTTGCACTGAACTCGGCAGGATGCTAGTTGAAAGCTTTCCGGTACCAGATTTATTTGATTTAGAGTATACTGGTAAACTTGAAAAAACACTTGCCGATATTGAAAAAAAGAAATTTCACAAAAGCGATTTTATCAATATGATAGTAGAATTTATCAATAAATCAGTTAATGCCATAAAGACCGATCCGCATTTTGGTGCGAAGGGTACGGTGCCCAGTGATGTAGAAATATTAGGTCAGTGTCCGCAGTGCAGTAGTCCTGTGGTGGAAACGTCTAAAAGTTTTGGTTGTAGCAATTGGAAAAATGGCTGTAAATTTGCTATCTGGAAAGATGATCGCTACATTACGGGTTTTGGCAAGCAAGTTTCACCGGAAATGGTTAAACTGTTGCTGCAAAATGGCCGGGTAGGCTTTCGGGGGTTAAAAAGTAAAAAAGGAACAACTTTTGCCGCATATTTTCATTATGTAAAAGATGAGAACACGGGCCGCTATAACTGGACTATGGAGTTTATTGATAATTGAAGTTGCACCAAATACAAGCAGGAAGATAATTATGCCTCTGTTATAAAAAGGGGCTTATTCCTAATAAGCTAGAAAAAGCTTCTTAAAAAGAAAGACACAATGCGCAAATTGGCATTGTGTCTTTCTTTCTAGAAAATCCAGTTAATGCTGGATTAAATCTCCTGAAAAAACCCGTAGGATTTCAACGTTGAGTTTTTGTGCTTCTAAGAGTGCTAGTAGCTTTGCATCAATACTGTGCAGAGTTGGCAATACATCCTCTTGCTGGTCTGCGGCGAGGACGCCAACAGTAGCATGCAGTTTTTGCAGTTCTGTGGTTGTCGATTCCTCAAGGCTATGAAGACGTTTATCAATGTCTTCAAGTTTGCTTAGTATTTTTTCCAATGTTTCTATCTTCATATTATTCACCTGTCTTTGCTAAAAAGATATATATCTTTTTATTACTATGAAACTTTTGTTGCTTATTATACATTCTCCAAGGTAGAAACGTCAATCATTATAGCAAGAAAAACCTGACAGGTTTTAAGCTGCCAGGTTTTTCTATGGAATGAAGGAGGAGAGGATATGGTTTATATTATAAGGTGGCTAGTTTTGAGGATCGATAATCGCGATATCCCCTTCTTCGCCAGTACGGATTCTAACCGCATTTTCAATAGGGTAAATGAAGATCTTTCCATCACCAATTTTGCCCGTGCGGCAAATTTTCTTCACCGTTTCAATCACTGTCTCGACAGGGACTTCGCATACTACAATTTCAATTTTTATACCTGCTAAGAGGTTGATAGTATATTCTTTGCCCCGATATACTTCCGTATGCCCTTGTTGTAAACCGCAACCGAAGATTTGACTTACTGTCATGCCTGTCACGCCAATAGCGGCTAAGGCTTCTTTCAATTCTTCTAATTTACCAGGGCGGGTAATGATATCAATTTTGCTAATTTTTTTCATAAAGTATTACCCCTTTTCAATGTATTTAAGAACGTGGTCCTGCTGTTTCTAACGTTGATTTTACTAAATGTTCGGATGCTAGTACGCTACTGGCGAAGGATACAGAAGAACCAGCAGATACGTCTTGATAGCTATAGCCCCGTTCGCCGTGCTCTGTGATATCGAGTCCTACCGCTTCGTGTTCTTCATCAGCTCGTAGGCCTACGAAGATGCTAATTACTTTTAAGATAATAAAGGTCATACCTGCTGCAAACACCCAAGTTGCACCAACGCCAATCAGTTGAGTGATTACAAGATCAGGATTGCCAAAGAATAGTCCATCATTGCCTGCAGGGTTAACAGCTTTGGAAGCGAATAAACCAGTAGCAATTGCGCCCCAAGTACCGCCCACACCATGTACGCCAAAGGCATCTAAGGAATCATCATAACCAAATTTATTTTTTACAATACTAACTGCAAGGAAGCAGATAAGACCACTTGCAAGACCGATAGCAATGGCTGGCAGTGTGCTGACAAATCCAGCAGCAGGAGTAATGGCAACGAGCCCGGCTACGCAACCACTGGCCGCTCCAAGAATTGTAGGTTTACCATGATATAACCATTCTGTCAGAACCCATGACACTGTAGCAGCTGCTGCTGCGATATGAGTAACAACGAAGGCACTAGCAGCAAGACCGTTAGCAGATAAGGCGCTGCCTGCGTTAAACCCGAACCAACCAAACCATAGAAGGGAAGCGCCAATGATTGTCATTGGTAAATGGTGAGGCAACATAATTTCTGTGCCATAACCTTTGCGTTTGCCAATCATTAAGGCAACTACCAGACCGGAAATACCAGAAGAGATATGAACGACTGTGCCGCCGGCAAAGTCTAAGATTCCTAAATTGCGCATCCAACCATCTACGCCCCATACCCAGTGAGCTAATGGATCATAAACGAATGTGGACCATAACAGTGTGAAGAGTACAAAGGCTGGAAATTTCATACGTTCTGCAAAAGAACCCGTAATCAAGGCAACTGCAATCACTGCAAACATAGCTTGGAAAATCATGAACGCCATGTGGGGAATAGTTGCTGCATAATCAGCATTTGCAAGTTGTCCCACACCTTCTAAACCAACCCAAGAAAGGTTGCCTATAATGCCATTAACATCTGGTCCGAAAGAAAGGGAATAACCAAAAAGTACCCATTGTACAGATATAAGACCAATGATGAAAAAACTTTGCATAATAGTGCTGAGTACATTTTTACTTCTAACCATACCGCCGTAAAATAAAGCCAAACCAGGTGTCATTATCATAACAAGTGCAGCGCTTAGTAAGATGAAGGTAGTATCTCCTGTATCGAGGGCAACTGGGGCAGCTGCATCGACGGCTTCAACAGCTTCAGCAAAGACGGTAGATACATTTAGTACCATAACCATGACATAGGACATCATAATAGTAAATAATTTTTTCATGTTATATTCCTCCCATTATTTTTTTTATTTTGGAAAAGCTAAGAATGTACCTTTATATTGTAGAAACAAAAGAAAAAGCGCCCTAAAGGTAGCTACGTACCTTTAGGACGCCATTGTCCCTATTAGACAGAAAGAGCCTTCGCAATAGTATGCGAAGGCGTCATTGCCTAACCAATATAAAGTTTATGAATTGAAGTATAACAGTCTTTTTTTATAGTGTCAATGGTAAATGTTAAAAAAAATAAGAAAAAAACAAAGATAAGAAAAAAAGTTAAAAACCGAACGAAAACTTAAAAAAACTATATATAATTCGGATAAAATGGTGTATAATAAATGACGGCTTATGGTTTGATGGATGAAAATGATGAAAAGGAGCCGAAAAAATGAACAATAAATATGATGTAGCTATTATTGGTGGAGGGCCTTCGGCAATTTTTGCCGCCTATGAATTGGTATCTAATAATCCTACTATTCGTGTTGTTATGATAGAAGAGGGACATGATATTTATCATCGTCAATGTCCTATTGCTGCTAAGAAGGTCACTTATTGTATCAATTGTAAAGTCTGCGATATTATGAGAGGGTTTGGTGGTGCGGGGGCTTTTTCTGATGGTAAATATAACTTTACTAGTGAATTTGGCGGTTGGTTAAATGAATATATTTCCAACGAGCAAGTAGAAGAGTTAATAGATTATGTTGATTCTATTAATCTTAGTTATGGCGCTCCTAAAGAATTTTTTACCACCAAGAACAGTAGTATCCGTAAAACAGCCTTACAATTTGATTTGCATTTGCTCCAAGCTAAAGTGCGTCATTTAGGTACAGAAAATAATTTGCATATTTTAAAGTGCATTTATGAATTTTTAAAAGATAAAATAACCATACTATTTGGTAAACATGTAGAAGAATTCAGCAAACAAGAAGAAGGTTTTACAGTATCCTTACGAGATGATGCTCAGGAAATTAAGTGTGATTATTTAATTGCTGCTCCTGGTCGCTCAGGATCAGAATGGTTTTCTGATAAATGCAAAAAGCTAGGCCTTGCTATGATTAGCAACCAAGTAGACGTTGGAGTGCGTGTGGAAATTCCATCCGAAATTTTTCAGCACATTACGGATGAAGTATATGAAGCAAAGCTAGTATATCGTACAAAAGGCTATGGGGATTTAGTGCGAACTTTCTGTATGAATCCTAAGGGCTATGTGGTGGCAGAAAATACAGATGGTATTATCACGGTAAATGGTCATAGCTATCGAGATGAAAAACTTCATAGTAAGAATACCAACTTTGCTTTGCTAGTCAGTAATAAATTCACCGAACCCTTTACTGAACCACAACAGTATGGCAAACGGATTGCATCCTTTTCCAATATGCTTGGCGGTGGGGTATTGGTACAACGGTTTGGTGATCTCATTAAAGGTCGTAGAACCAATGAACATCGGCTAGGACAAAGCTTTACCAAGCCTACCCTAGCAGCTACACCTGGGGATTTGAGCTTGGTGCTGCCGAAACGCCATTTGGATAATCTAATTGAAATGATTTATGCTTTAGATAAAATTGCCCCTGGTATGGCAAATGATGATACCCTGCTCTACGGTGTGGAAGTGAAATTTTATAGTTCTCGCTTAAAATTAACAGCAGAACTAGAAACGGAGATTCCCAATATGTTTGGTATTGGCGATGGGGCCGGAGTAACACGAGGTTTATCCCAGGCCAGTGCTAGCGGTGTACATGTAGCTCGCACCATTCAACAACGAATAGAAAAACAAGCCTAATAAAAAAAGCAGCTAGCAGAGTAGTACCCTGCTAGCTGCTATTTAATTAAAATACTAACCAGCCAGATAATCCGGTGTGCACATTCGTGCGATGGTAATATCTTCCGAGACCGAAAGGTCAATAAATTTTTTATCAAGGGTCAGTACAATAGGGGCGTTAGAATTTGAGGGTGGAAAGTAGAGTACTTCCGCTTGTTGGCCGTCGCTAAGTATTACATTGCTATGTAAGAGAGAAGCCCGAATTTTTTGAATAAAAGGTTCAGAAATTCTTGGGTCGATTTTACCAAACATGTCGCTAGCGAGTAAATTGAGGGCGGCAAAGGGATTGCAACGGTCATTTTTATAGGTTTCATTATGAAATATATTAGCAATGGTAATAATCTTAGCATAGGGGTGAATTTTACTGCTTGCTACCCCCATCGGGAAACCAGTACCATCTAAATACTCATGATGCTGAAGTACACTAAGCATAACCTCTTCGGAAAGGCCTTCTACATTGCGTAATAGTTGTCCACCGTTGATTACATGAGCATGAGGTTCAGGGGTGCCCTCTTTGGCAATTACCATTTTGCCGATGTCGTGTAATAAGGCGCTTAAGGTTAAGGTTTGGAGCTCTGTATCCCCGAGATTCATTTGCTTGCCCATAAGTCCACAAATATAAGCCACCATTACACTGTGGCGGCTCACCTCATCGGCTAATTGCTGATCGCTAATGAGCAAATAATCCATAATAGCAGGACCTGTTGACAAAATGGAAGAGTAGACGATAAAAGAAGTTTCTTTAAGCGCGACAACCGGTACTTGTTTTTGGTTACGAACAAAATCAAAAGAACTAGAGGTTGTTGTTAAAAGACTATCATATTCTTCAAAGAATTTTGCACACTCAATAGAGATATCAGCAGAAAAAGGCGATGAAATGGGTGCTCCCGCCAATATATCTTGCATATCATCATCCGTATTAATATGGACATAGTTAATGTCCCACATGGTCAGTAGTGAAATGGTGCGGTCCGTAATGGTTCCGCCTTGTCCTAAAAGCGTTTTTCCGTCCGGGGTAATAACAGCATGACTGAGAGTACGACCAGGGGTTAAATCTTTTACTGCAATCATGATTGTAGACATAGAATCAGCTCCTCTTATTTTAAATAGTATAAAAGGGGTCTTTTATTTTACCTTTGCACTTTATAAGTTTATAATAGGAGTAGAAATCTAAATATATTTTATTATTGTATCATGGAGGAAAAGATCTTGGTATATTTTATTAAATTTTTATATAGTACTTTTTTATTTCCCCCAGGCATTATCATCGTTGCCTTGGTGGCTCTGTGTTTCTATCTATATCGACAGCGCTCTGGCTTTGCAAAAATCCTCACAGTACTAACCCTCTTCTTTTACTTATCTACCATTTCCCTAATTAGTGATCCTTTGATTGGTTCCTTAGAAAAACGATATCAACCTCCTAGTGATGTGCATGGAGATGTCATCATCATGCTTGGAGGTGGAGCCACTCTTGATACCCCTAATGTGCACAACCAAGGCCATTTATCAGGTTTTGCCGCCAATCGATTGTTGACCTGCGCTCAGCTTTATCAGCTGCTACGGGTTCCTATTATCGTATCAGGGGGGAAAGTGCTAGAAACTACAGGATCGGAAGCCGATATTGCAAAAAGAATTTTGATGGGGTTAGGTGTTCCTGAAGACATGATTATTGCTGAAAATCAAAGCTTGAATACTACAGAAAATGCCAAATACACAAAAGAACTGATGAAAAAGAATGGTTTTACAGAGCCCATTCTAGTCACTTCGGCTTTTCATATGGAAAGATCCGTCTTACAGTTTAAGAAGGCCAACTTATCCGTTATTCCTTATCCTACCGATTATCAAACCAATCTGCGCATGCAGTTTCAGCCACATCAACTATGGCCTTCAGCAGTTGCCCTACTTGATGTTAGCTTAGCGTTAAAGGAATATGTAGGAATTTTAGCGATTAAGTGGTACTGAGCATCCTTATTTTAATATAGACTTTTTCTATAGAAGGCTGTTACAATAATGCAAGAGATAAATCCGTAGAAAAATATTAAGAAAAGAAGTGAAGAAATGATTGGTGTAAGCAAATTGCTTTGCGATACAGAAAATTTTGGGGATAGCCTTCGCTATGCTAAGGGTGTCCATGGTCAGCGCCATGGTGCTGCCGCAGGGATGGGTCCTGTAGTATCCTGGAATATAACTAGAACCTGTAATCTAAAGTGCGTTCATTGTTATTCTGACTCTGATGGAAAAAAATATGATGGTGAATTAACCACAGGAGAAGCTAAGAAGTTTATTGATGATTGCGCTGCGTTTAAAGTTCCTGTACTACTCATGTCGGGAGGAGAACCTCTCATTCGTCCGGATGTTTTTGAATTGGTCAAACATGCCAATCAGCATGGCATAAGAGCTACCTTTTCTACCAATGGTACTTTAATTAACAAACAAATGGCCAAGGATATTAAGGCCTTAAATGTAGGTTATGTTGGTATCAGCCTTGATGGCCTTGGTGAGGCCAATGATAAGTTTCGTGGCAAGTCGGGAGCCTTTGATAAAGCACTAGAGGGCATTCGTAATTGCTTAGAAGTTGGGCAACGGGTAGGACTGCGTTTTACCATTAATCGTTACAACTTTCATGACCTTGAAGAAATTTTTCGACTAATAAAAGAAGAAAAAATTCCTCGTGTCTGTTTTTATCATCTTGTATATTCCGGCAGGGGATCGCAAATGATGCAGCATGATGTTACCCATGAAGAGTCTCGTCAAGCTATGGATCTTATTATCCGTAAAGCAGAAGAGCTAGGGGATAAATGCGAAATTCTCACCGTGGATAATCATGCAGATATTGTCTATTTGTATTTACAATATCTAAAAAAAGATCCTGTTCGTGCTGAAAGAATATGGGAACTTATGATGCGTAATGGTGGTAACCGCTCTGGTATTGCCTTTGCCAATGTTGATCCTTTAGGTGATGTTCACTCCGATCAATTTACACAAAACTATACCTTTGGTAATGTTCGGGACAAGGCTTTCGGTGATATTTGGACAGACGAATCCAATCCAATCCTCAAGGGATTGAAAGATCGTAAGGGTTTACTAAAAGGGCGCTGCGGCATCTGTAAATGGCTAAATGTCTGTAACGGAAATTTCCGCGCTCGCGCCGAAGCAACAACAGGCGACTTCTGGGAATCAGATCCAGCGTGCTATTTAACTGATAAAGAAATAGGGATAGAATAAATAAAAGCACCAACAGGTTCGACATGGAACTTGTTGGTGCTTTTATTTGCAGGAAAAGAAAAGGCGAATCAAAGGGACGGTTCTTTTGAGTTAAATAGAAGAATGTGATAGAATAAAAAAGAGGTGATTAAAATGCCCAGGCAAGCGCGTCAAAAGAGCCAAAGTGGAATCTATCATATTATTTTACGGGGAATCAATAAACAAGTAATATTTGAGGATGATGAAGATCGAGAAATATTTATAGGATATTTGCAACACTATAAAGATATTGCTAGTTATATAATATATGGATACTGTTTAATGGATAATCATATCCATTTGCTGATGAAAGAAGGTAAAGAACCTATAGGACACACCATGAAAAGAATCGGCGTAAGTTATGTATCGTGGTACAATCGTAAATATAATCGTATTGGTCACTTATTTCAAGATCGATTTAAAAGTGAAGTTGTGGAAACGGATGAATATTTAGTGACAGTATTGCGATATATTCATCAAAACCCAATAAAAACTGGGAAAAAAAGTTTAGTTAATTATAAGTGGAGCAGCTATATTGAATATATAGGCCAGAGTAAAGTTATTGATACTGGTTTTGTATTAGGTATTTTTGCAGAAGAAAGAGAACAGTCTATCACTTTTTTTAAAAAGTATATGAATGAACAAGCTGATGATCATTGTATTGAGATTAGTGAAGCAAGAAGAATCACAGATGAAGAAGCAAAGAAAATTATACAAAAGTATGGGAACGTTAAGATCCCGACTGAATTGCAGCATATGGAGAAAATAAAACGAGATGAGATTATAAGAAAAATAAAAGAAGTAGACGGTGTATCGACGCGCCAAATAGCAAGACTAACGGGTATCAGTCAAAGTGTAATTTCTAAAGCATAAACTCGAAAGAACCGTCCCTTTGAGTTGACTTGCATTGAATTAGAAGGAGGATAATTGTATGAGAGTGAAATTATTTCCAAGTGTGATAATCATCTTGCTGCTTACTTTTCTTTTTTCAGGCATCCCAGTCTTTGCAGATGGGTTAGTTGGTGATGGGAGACTAGAAGCTAAGAATTTAGTTGGCTTGTATGAAAATGGAAGTGAACGGTTTTTTATTCGGGAACGTGATGAGAGAATAGAGTTATTATATGATGTTGAGGGTGGAGGGGATATTGCATTTAAGGATTATACAACCTATCCTCTCCTGCTAACAGAGATTGATACATACCGTCTCCTTTCCTATGGTCCTCTTAG
>Ga0074198_1001049_pt1 | contig 21393 bp, 28 predicted proteins | sample EPASupsiteSAE323_FD_64527 | JGI IMG/M metagenome (GOLD analysis project Ga0074198, IMG submission 64527) | Bioremediated contaminated groundwater from EPA Superfund site, New Mexico - Sample SAE3-23 | ecosystem: Environmental > Aquatic > Deep subsurface > Groundwater > Contaminated ...
GGGAAGTCCGAATACAAAGGAACGATGACAAAGAAGAGACTGTGATGAAGAGAATGGAAGTATACCATGCGCAAACGGAGCCTTTGATAAAGTACTACCAAGAGAAAGGTCTTCTCAAGGAAATTGATGGGGAAGGCGATGTAGAAAATATCACGGAAAAAATATTTGAGGTTCTTAAAGTAAAAAAATAGCCTTTCGTTTTTTGTTATGATAATCTTATCAAGACAAAAAAAAGGAAGCAGGTTGCTTCAAGGACTTGGAGGTAGAAATGATTTCAGTGAAATCAGCCAAGGAAATAGAGCTTATGAGAATAGCTGGAAGAATCGTTGCTTTGGCTCATGAAGAGGTTAAAAAATTTATAAAGCCGGGGATAACCACACTGGAATTGGATGAAATAGCTGAAAAGGTTATCCGTGCAAATGGTTCGATTCCTTCTTTTAAGGGTAAAGAAGGAATAAATCATAGTATTTATCCTGCTACAATATGTGCTTCTATAAATAACGAGGTTGTGCATGGAATACCCGATAAGAAAGTTCTCAAAGACGGGGATATAATTAGTATTGATATTGGGGCTTGCTATGAAGGATATCATGGAGACGCTGCGATGACGCATCCTGTAGGAGAAGTGCCTATTGAAGCACTTAGACTAATAAAGGTTACTGAGCAGAGTTTCTTTGAAGGAATAAAGTTTGCAAAAGAAGGAAACAGGCTTACCGATATTTCGAATGCTGTACAGAGATTTGTTGAAGCAAATGGTTATTCAGTTGTAAGGGATTTTGTTGGACATGGAATCGGTAGAGAGCTCCAGGAAGAACCTCAAATACCAAACTATGGTAAGCCAGGTTATGGTCCAAGACTTACAAGAGGGATGACACTTGCGATAGAACCAATGGTTAATATGGGCAATTATTCGATAAGGATATTGCCAAACGATTGGACAGTGGTAACAGCAGATGGTAGTTTATCAGCACATTATGAAAACACTATACTAATTACTCAAGAAAATCCAGAAATACTTACGAAATCATAAAAAATATCTTGATGATTTAAAAAAAATAGTATAAAATAAATTGTTAAAATTTATCAGGTTTTTAGAAAGAAAAAATAGGTTGTTTATAATGAGGTGATTTTAAGATAATGGAACTCGGTCAGATTGTTCTGTCCAAGTGTGGAAGAGATAAGAAAAAGTATTTCTTAGTCGTTAAAATAGATGAATTAAAAGAATACGTGTTTATAGCGGATGGGGATTTGAGAAAGATAGAAAAACCCAAGAAGAAAAAACTCAAGCACCTAGTTCCTTTATATATAGACGAAACGGTAAGAGGCAAGCTCCAAAGTGTTTCAAAAGTCACTAATGCTGAACTTAAAAAATATTTAAAAAATTATATTGAGAGTTCAGAGCAAGCTTAGGTCTTGTATCGGAAAAAAAGGGAGGGTGATACAATGGCAAAAGAAGATATAATTGAAGTTGAGGGAACTGTGGTTGAATCGTTACCAAACGCATTATTTCAGGTTGAACTGGAAAATGGCCATAGAATATTAGCTCATATATCTGGAAAACTGAGGATGAATTTTATTAGAATTCTCCCCGGAGACAAAGTAACAATTGAGTTATCTCCATACGATTTAACCCGTGGTAGAATAACTTGGCGTGCGAAATAAACTTTTCAAATTAATAATAATTATTTTTAGTAATAATGTTGAAAAGTATGCAGTTCGCGATAAGGTTATGAAAAAATCAAGGTAAAATTCGTAACCTTGCTCATTATAGAAATGGAGGGCTGAAGGATGAAAGTTAGACCATCAGTAAAACTGATTTGTGAAAAATGTAAGTTCATTAGAAGAAAAGGCGTACTAAGAGTAATCTGCGACAATCCGAAACACAAACAGAGACAAGGCTAATATCAATTCTGCTTTTAAACAGAAGGATAAATTTTGAAAATAAATTGATTATAGGTAGCGGCTGGAGTTCCTGCGAATAAAATTGCTGTAACTCAATTACTTATAATGCAGTTTATATATAAATATCAATATGACCATGTATTGGCCTTATTGACCTCCCTTGTGGTCAATAAATGGAAGATTTTTAGAGAATATTAGGAGGTGTATCAAGAAATGGCTCGTATTTCGGGAGTTGACTTGCCGAGAGAAAAAAGGGTCGAAATAGGTCTTACCTATATTTTCGGTATAGGCCGAACAGTATCAAATGAAATTTTAAAATCAACAGGAATTAATCCTGATACACGCATTAAGGATCTTACAGATGCTGAAATAAGCAAGCTTAGAGAGTATATCGATAAGAATTGTAAGGTTGAAGGAGACCTCAGAAGAGAAGTATCCCTTAATATCAAGAGACTTATGGAAATTGGGTGCTACAGAGGTATTAGACATAGAAAAGGCCTTCCTGTTAGAGGACAAAGAACCAAGACTAACGCTAGGACAAGAAAAGGGCCTAAGAAGATTGCTAGTGGAAAAAAGAAATAGGAGGTAGGTAGATAAATGGCTACAAAGGCTTCTAGTGCTAAGAAGACCACCAGAAAAAAAAGAGAACGCAAAAATATTGAACGCGGAGCAGCTCATATACAATCAAGTTTTAATAATACAATTGTGAGTATTACCGATACAGCAGGAAATGTACTTTCTTGGGCAAGTGCCGGTGGACTTGGATTTAGAGGGTCAAGGAAAAGCACTCCTTTTGCGGCTCAGATGGCAGCTGAAACAGCAACAAAAACAGCTATGGAGCATGGACTAAAGACAGTTGAAGTTTACGTTAAAGGTCCTGGTTCAGGTAGAGAAGCAGCTATTCGTGCTCTTCAAGCAGCTGGTTTGGAAGTAAGTCTTATTAAAGATGTTACTCCAATACCACACAATGGTTGCAGACCGCCAAAGAGAAGAAGAGTGTAAGTTAGTTCATAGTTGGTGGTTGGCAGTTGATGGCTATTAGTTAGATTTTGAAGTTTAACAAAAATCCATGAACCAAAAACCACGAACCAATAACCAGATTTTAATTGGAGGTGTGAATATAGATGGCAAGATATACGGGAGCTTCGTGCAAGCTTTGCCGTCGCGAAGGCGATAAGCTTTTTCTTAAAGGCGAAAGATGCTATACAGAAAAGTGTGGAGTAACGAAGAGACAGTATGCGCCGGGACAGCACGGTCAGGCAAAAAAGAAACTTTCCGAATACGGCGTACAGCTTAGAGAAAAACAAAAAGCCAAGAAATTTTATGGAGTTTTAGAAAGTCAATTCAGAAAATACTTTGAAATGGCATCAACAACAAAGGGTATTACAGGTGAAAATCTCCTTAAGCTTCTTGAAACAAGGCTTGATAACATAGTTTATAGATTAGGATTTGCTAGATCAAGATCAGAAGCAAGACAATTAGTAACACATGGTCATTTTGATGTGAATGGTAAAAAGGTTAATATACCTTCATATCTGGTAAGATCACATGATGTTATTGCAGTAAGAGAAGGAAGCAAGGAAAATGAAATGTTCAAAGAAATCCTTGAAGTTACCGGAAGTAAGGTGGTTCCTAAATGGCTTGAAACAGATCAGGAGAAACTCAAAGGAACTGTATTAGCAGCTCCTGATAGAGAAGATATTGATTTGCAAGTAGAGGAACATCTGATAGTTGAGCTATACTCCAAATAATAAGTTGATTGCTTTCATATTAATGATTAGCAATGCAGTTTGCAGAGAGAGAAGTTGACGTTGAATTTGAAGCATTACTGTCAACTGTAGATTGTTAGCTGTAAACTATAAATAGGAGGTTAATGATGATAGAAATAGAAAAACCCAAGATAGAGTGTGTTGAAATAGCTCCGGACAATTCGTACGGAAGATTTACCATTGAACCTCTTGAAAGAGGATATGGGACAACACTGGGCAACTCATTAAGAAGGATTCTCCTTTCATCACTACCTGGAGCAGCTGTAACATCAGTGAAGATTGATGGTGTTCTACATGAATTTTCCACAATAAATGGAGTTGTTGAAGATGTTACCGAAATTATCCTTAATATTAAAGGTATTGCTTTAAAGCTTCATTCAGACGGACCAAAGACCCTTTATATTGAGAAGAAGGGTGAAGGAGAAATAACTGCAGGGGATATCCAAGAAGACTCTGATGTTGAAGTACTTAATCCTGAATTACACATTGCGACATTGGCAGATAATGCCAAGTTCTACATGGAATTGAATATTTCTAAAGGTAGAGGTTATGTTCTTGCTGATAAAAACAAGAATAGCGCCAATCCAATAGGTGTTATACCAGTTGATTCTCTATATACACCTGTAAGAAAGGTAAACTTTATTGTAGAAAATACGCGTGTTGGGCAGGTTACTGACTATGATAAGCTTTCAATCGATGTTTGGACGAATGGAAGTATTATTCCTTATGAAGCTCTAAGTTTAGGAGCAAAGATAATGAGTGAACACTTGAAGTTATTCATTGATTTGTCAGATAATGCTCGTAATACAGAGATAATGGTAGAAAAGGAAGAAACCAAAAAGGAAAAGGTTCTTGAAATGACAATTGAAGAGCTTGACCTATCGGTTAGATCCTACAATTGTTTGAAGAGAGCAGGTATAAATACAGTTGAAGACTTAATAGCAAAGACTGAAGAGGATATGATGAAAGTTAGAAACCTCGGAAGGAAGTCGCTTGAAGAGGTAGTTCATAAATTAAATGCGCTGGGACTTTTACTTGCTCCCAGTGAAGATTGATTGGTTTTCAGGAGGTGAAGTAATATGACAGGTACAAGAAAACTTGGCCGTACAACGGCACAAAGAAATGCAATGCTCAGAGGTCTTGTAACAGCATTGTTCCAAAGTGGACGTATCAAGACAACTGAAGCAAGAGCAAAAGAAGTAAGAGTGGTAGCTGAAAAGCTAATAACGCTTGCTATAAAGGAAAGAGATAACGTTTCCAGTGCTAAGAAATGGGTTAGCAGAGCTAAAGTTGACAGTAAAGGCCATAAAATAACAACTACTGTTACCAGCAAAAATGGCAAAAAGTACTTAAAGGTTGAAAGAGAAAAGGTTGAGGAAATGGTAACCTTGGATGGACCTTCAAAGCTTGCTGCAAGAAGACAAATAATGTCCTATGTATACAAAGTTAAAGATGCCGATGGAAAAAATGTTGATCTTCCAAAGAAACTATTTGAAGATATAGCATTGAAGTACAAGGGTAATAGAAACGGTGGATACACAAGGATTCTTAAGCTTGGTCCAAGAAGAGGGGACGGAGCAGAAGAAGTAATACTTGAATTGGTATAATAATTCTAATAGAATAAAAATAGGAACCTTAAGGTTCCTATTTTTATTCTTATACAGATATATAAAAAACAAATTTATTTTTAAAACTTCAGATAGCAACACTGGATAGTTCTGAGGACCCTTCTTATAAGCGAATCACGAACTATCCAGCTTAGAAGTATTCCTTTGAGGTAATGAAGTCCTATTCAATAAATTGTTTTTTATATCCTATACTTCCTTGACCTTATTAATTCACTTCTACTTAGGTGGGAGAAGAGGTAGGGATAGGCTTGATGAGGAAGAAGAGACAAGGGTGAGGAGAAAACGGAGAAAAAGATGCAGAAGAACGAGAGAAACATAAAACTCATAATTGAATATGATGGTACTAATTATCATGGATGGCAAAGACAGCCTAATTTGGTTACAATACAGGAAGTTATAGAAAATACTTTAAGTCAGGTGCTTGAACATGAGGTTTTTGTAACTTCGGCAGGCAGAACTGATGCAGGAGTACATGCATTGGGGCAAATAGCAAATTTCTCAACTAAATGCGGGATTCCGGCTGAAAAAATACCCTATGCCTTAAATGCGCTGCTTCCTAATGATATTGTAGTTAAGTTTGCATGTGATGTACCTATTGATTTTCATGCGAGATTTTCTGCTAAGGGTAAATATTATAAATATGTAATCAACAACGGCAGATTTCCTTCGGCGATAGATGCAAAACGTGAATATTTTTGCCCATATAGGCTTAATATTGACTTGATGAAGGAAGCATTGGAACAATTACTCGGCACGCACGATTTTAAAGGATTTATGGCTTCAGGATGCTCAGTGAAGAACACAGTAAGAACTATATATGAAGCTGAACTTGAAGTAAAGAATGATAAGATTTCAATTGGTTTGAAGGCAGATGGATTTCTTTATAATATGGTAAGAATTATAGCAGGTACATTGATTGATACGGGAAGAGGGAAAATTTCTGTCGCAAATATTAAAGAAGCACTTGAAACGGGGGAGAGGAGCCTTATAGGCAAAACTGCCCAGCCACAAGGTTTGTATCTTATTGAAGTTTATTATTGAGTAATATTTCATATTATTTCGAATTTTTTCATATACTTCAAATAAAAAAGAAGGAACCTATGTGAAGAAGTTTTCAGTGATGATATCTATCTTGTTGTTGATATTTTGCTCATGTGCTTTGAAAAACAGCAATATAGAACGTTCTGCAGAAAAACAGCTGTTCATGTCAGAGGAACAGGTTAAAGCTATAATAGCAAGTGAAACAAAAATAGAAAAAGATAAAATAATCGACAAGTATATCTGGTTTCAGTATGCAGATATAGATGAGGATCCAGAACTTGAATTGCTGCTGAGCTATAGAGTTGGGCTGCATAAAGGTTATTATTTTATTTTCGATTATCAGGACGGAAAATATGTTAATGTCTTTTCTCGTCCTTGGCCTGTTGAAAAGATGAGCCAAAAAGAAGTGATATACGCAGCTGGAAATGAAACCGTCCATATACTAACTGCAAATATACTTAAAATGCAAAAAGGCAAAGTAAATGTCATATGGAGCGGCATTTATGATAAGTATGATTATTCTAAACTAACTAGTGGTACCGAAACGCATGGACGATACTATATTGATACTAATGGTGTTCTTAATTACTTTTATAAATTGGATAAGACCAATCAAAATGGAATACCTATTAAGACTGAGTTTGAAAGCGAGAAATATATTTGGAATGCTAAGGAAAATAAGTTCATAAGGATATGAGCTTACTCCCTGCGAATATTTCTTTGTAAATATTCAAAATCATAAGTATTGTTGACGAGAATCGTCCAATCAACTTTATTAAATACCTTAATTACAGATTCAGGATAAAATATCTCTTCGCAGCTTGAACAATAAAATAAAGGAACATTATTAATGGTATAGTGCTTACTGTTGATAATTTTTTTCATGGATTTGAATGTAAGAGTGGTTTGATTTTCGCAATAAAAGCATGAACATGGTTTATAAGTCAAGACTATTCACCTCATAGTAAAATATTGAACTGCCTATATTGATTTTACTGGGAAAATAGATTTTTTACAAGGAATAAAAAATGAAAAATATGTAAGTTTTATACATACTAAATAGATCCTTCTGAAAGAAGGACCTATTTAGTATGTGCTACATTGCTCTTCCAGGAATCAAATAATCAACTATACCAAAAATAATTGCTCCAATGACAGAACCAAGTATAGTTACACTATATCCTACTATGAAAAATTGTGTTGCATAAATAATTACAGCAGCAGCAATAAATCCGGTTATTCCTCTTGCAAAAGGTGATGCATTAATTCCAGTGACAAGATTAAGAAGATAATCAAGTATTGTAAGAACTATAGCTGCACCAATTAACGGTACAATACCAGTTATTGCAAAACCAGGAGTAAAAAAAGCTGTTATAGCAAGTACTACTGTAGCAGCAATAAATCTTATTAAAATCTGAGAAATATCAAGACCTCTTTCTTGAATTTCTTTATTTTCGAAATTTCCATTTTCCATATATACACTTCCTTTCGTTAAATATTTCAATAATAGTATTATGAAAAAAAAATTTTTTATACATAAAAAAGCCAATAAAATCCAGAGCTTAATTGTGTATAGTATCCTTAATTTATTTTGAAACTAATAACTACTAAGAATATTAAATGTATAATTAAAAAATTTATTAACGAGACTTGAGAAAGGAATGATTGTTAGAATGCTTGTAGTTTTTTTAAGAGCGCTAATATTGTATGTTCTAGTTGTTATTATTATGAGAATAATGGGTAAAAGACAAATAGGACAACTGCAGCCATTTGAATTAGTAATTACAATAATGTTAGCAGAACTTGCAGCTATTCCTATGCAAAATACGGGAATACCTTTAATTAATGGAATAATACCTATCGTTACATTGCTTATTGCACAGCTTGCTTTTTCCTATAGTACCTTAAAAAGTGAAAGACTACGTGGAATAATTTGTGGTAAGCCAAGTGTACTTATCCACAGTGGAAAAATAGTTGAAAAAGAGCTTGAAAGACAAAATTATAATCTGAATGATTTAATAGAACAATTGAGATCAAAAAGTTATCCAAATGTAGCAGATGTTGAATTTGCAATTCTTGAGACAAGTGGTCAAATAAGTGTAATTCCTAAAGCCCAAAAGAGGCCGATGGTTCCTGAAGACTTTAAAATTGATACACAATATGAAGGACTTCCAATTAGTTTAATTATCGATGGACATATTTTGGCGGAAAATCTTCACTCTATTGGATTGAATGAACAATGGCTGATTGAAGAATTAAAAAAATTTGGGATAGATAATTATAGAAAAGTTTTATATGCCAATATTGATACAACAGGAAAATTATTTTTTCAGAAGAAGGTGAATATACAATGAAACCAGTAATTATAATTATTTTTGCACTAATTTTTATTTTTGCTGCAGGATATATGATGTCAGATTATATTAATAATACTTCAAAAACAATTAATGTTGAACTTGCAAGGCTTGATAACGAAGTTAGGAGTAATAAATGGATTCCGGCAAATCAAATGCTTGGTTTAATTGAAAACAAATGGAACGGTATAAAAAATACATGGGCAATGTTAGTAGATCATCAAGAGATTGATAATATTGATTTATGTATTTCAAAGATGAAGGAATATATTAAGGGAAAAGAATCTGTAAATGCACTTGCAGAAATATCATCATTGAAACTTCTTTTTGAGCATATTCCTAAAAAGGAGTCCCTAAGTTGGGTAAACATCCTATAAAAATATTTTTAATCCTCGAGATTACATAAATCACGAGGATTTTTAATTAAAAGGTTATTACCAAAATGGGGAAAGGGTGATAAAATAATTTAGAATTAAGAATACAATTATTTGGGAGATTTAGTATGGATAATGAATATTTTAGCAAAGAATTTGAAGTGCACTATTATGAATCAAATGGATTTAGAGAAATTACGCCTGCATCAATAATGAATTATCTTCAAGATATTGCAATTGACCAATCCCAATCAGTAGGTCTTGGAGTAGAGAAACTGCTCCAAGAACAAAGAGCATGGGTATTAACCAGGTGGGATATTAAGATTAAAAGATATCCGGCTATGGGAGAAAAGATTATTGTTAATACTTGGCCATCGAAATTTGAAAGATGTTTTGCAACAAGAGAATTTATCGTAACTGACAAAAATGAAAATAAAATAATCAAAGCTACCTCTACATGGATTTTCTTAGATACAAAAAGACGCAAACCTGTAAGGATTACAGAAGAAATAGGTAATTCTTATGCACTGAATCCTAATAAAGCAATGGAAGATATATTTGAAGAATCGTATAGCTTGGGGAATAATGATTATTCAAAGGAATTTATTGTTCGTAAAAGCGATATCGATACAAATGAACATGTGAATAACGTAAAATATGTTGAATGGATTATTGAGACTATGCCGATGGATTTATATAGTGAATATTCCATAAAGTTCATTGATGTGCGATACTTAAAAGAATTACTGCTTGATGATGATATAGTTTGTACAACAGAAATTGTTTCAAAGGATGATTCTATGACCTGTGTACATACTATTACAAGTCCTGATGGCTCTATTGAATTTGCTAAAGCAAAGACTAGGTGGGATAAAAGATTTTAACCTTTAATAGTACATAGTGAATTTGCGGAAAGTTGAACAAAATGGTAAAATAGTATTAGGAATTATTTAAGGAAGTGATTTTTTTGAAAATTGGTTCTTTAGATTATAACACGAAAATCAATTTATATGAGGGAAGTAATTATAACAAAGGATTAGCTTCAAATCCTGACAAATCAGGCGATGAAGTTAATCCTCTTTCTGATACTATTGCAAAGAATGACTCAGCTATACGTGCGGAAAAAAGCCAAGGTATAACTGAATGCAAGACTTGCAGTCAAAGGAAATATCAAGACAAATCAAATGACTCATCAGTTTCATTTCAAGCTCCAACTCACGTTGAACCTGGACTAGCGGGTGGCGCAGTAATGGCACATGAACAAGAACATGTTGTTAACGAAAAGGTGAAGGCACAGAATGAAGGGCGTAAGGTAGTTGCTCAATCAGTTCAGATTTTTACTGATGTCTGTCCTGAATGTGGGAAAAGGTATGTTTCTGGAGGCAATACAAGAACTGTCACAAAGTCTGATAGCAAGAGTAATACCGAAAAAAATTCGAATAATAAAATTCTTGGAGCAACAATTGATATGAAAGTTTAGCTTGATAGTTGTAGTATTTTTTTGTACTATTTTGTCCCTTCAAAATATTTCAAATTCAAAAAATCAGTTTCAAATATTTAATCATTTAGAAGGTTTTATTATACTAAATCTTTAGGGGGGATTGTTTTGAGCAATTTTAGTAATTTCTTCAAGCAAGAGGAAAAGGATATGATTATATCCGAAATCAGAAAAGCAGAGGCGCTGACTTCAGGAGAGATTAAACTTCGTATTGAAAAAAAAGCGGGAGAAAATCCTATGAAATCGGCAAGGATAGCTTTTAGTAATCTAGGAATGCGAAAAACCAAGCTGAGAAATGGTGTTTTGTTTTTCCTGGCTATTGAGGACAGGAAATTTGTTATCCTTGGTGATAATGGAATTAATAAGAGGGTGCCAAAGGATTTTTGGAACAACACTAGGGATATAATGCAGGAGCACTTTCAAAAAGGTGAGTTCGTGCAAGGTCTTACAGAAGGTGTAAGATTAGCTGGGGAACAATTATCGAAGTTTTTTCCTTGTGATAAAAATGATGTGAATGAATTATCTGATTCAATTTCATTCGAGATAGGAGAAGAAAACTATGAAAAATAAAAGAATCTTTTTGGGGCATCTTTTATTATTAATTTTTCTTTTAACACTAATTCCTGTTTCATCATTTGCTATATGGGGAAATGAAAGTGCTGCAGACTATAAAATCAAAACAGCTAATCCATTAAATGGCTTTCCGGAACCTAAAAACAATTATGTGAACGATTATGCAAATGTAATTAATGATATTGATAGTAAAGAAATAGAATCATTATTTAAGAAAATGGAAAGTCAAACTGGTATCGAAGCAGTTGTCGTTACAATCAATTCAATATCTGATTATGATACTCCGAACCAAACATTAGAATCCTTTGCAACCAGTCTTTTCAATACCTGGGGGGTAGGGAACAAGAAAAGAAATGATGGAATACTTATTCTAGTAGCAGTTAAAGATCGCAAATGCCGGATCGAATTAGGCGGCGGATATGATACTATGTACAATGATGTTATGAAAAAAGTAATTGACCAAAAAATGATACCATACTTCAAGAACGAGGATTACAGCAGAGGTATCTATGAAGGTGCAAAAGGTGCAACTGATGCAGTGACTAATAAGGTTACATGGCTTAATTACTATAAATGGCCTATTATACTTGGAGTTTTAATGATTATTTGTATTTTTGCAGGTATTTCATGCATTACTTCGGGTAAGAGTGGATGGGGATGGGCTTTTTTTGCAATTGCAGGGGCGATTCTGCTGTTCATATTAAAAATTCTGGCAAGTAGTGGAAGTTCAGGCTCCGGCAGCTTCGGAGGAGGGAGCTCTTTTGGAGGTGGAGCCAGCGGAAGCTGGTAATATAAAAGGGTGGGATTTTTATAAATCCCACCCTTTATACTTTTAGTTTTCAGTATCCTTTTCTCTGATTTCAACTCTTCTTATTTTTCCGCTTATTGTTTTCGGCAATTCTGTTACGAATTCGATTATTCTTGGGTATTTATAAGGCGCAGTAACCTTTTTTACATGGTTCTGGAGTTCCTTAGCGAGGGAGTCACTTGCCTGATAGTCTTTTGAAAGTACAATGGTCGCTTTCACAACTTGTCCTCTATCTGGGTCAGGAACTGCTGTTATTGCACATTCAAGTACAGCAGGGTGTTCAACCAAAGCACTTTCAACTTCGAATGGACCGATTCTGTAACCTGAGCTCTTAATTACATCATCAGCACGACCTATGAACCAATAATATCCGTTTTCATCGCACCAAGCCATGTCGCCCGTGTAGTAGATTTCGTCATGCCATACCTTATTGGTTAAATTTGCGTCTCCATGATAGCCATTGAACATACCAACGGGCTTTTTCTTATTTGTACGGACAACAATTTGTCCTTCATCTCCTATATCGCAGGAATTTCCATATTCATCAAGCAAATCAATATCATAACCAGGTGAAGGTCTGCCCATTGAACTAGGTTTGGATTCCATCCAAGGATAGGTCGCAAGGGTTACGGTCAGTTCGGTTTGACCATATGCTTCCATAAGTTTTATACCTGTTGCTTTTAGAAACTGGTTATAGACTTCAGGGTTAAGTGGTTCACCAGCAACTGTACAGTATTTTAGTTTATCAAGATTGTATAAAGACAAATCTTCCTTTATTAAAAATCTATAAATTGTTGGTGGAGCACAGAAGCTGGTTACTCCATATTTTGAGATTACATTCAGAAGATCCTTGGGGATGAATTTGTTATAATCATAAACAAATACAGCAGAACCGCATATCCACTGACCATAAATCTTTCCCCATACGGCCTTTGCCCATCCAGTTTCAGCAACTGTCAGGTGGAGTCCATCATCTTTAACGTTCTGCCAATATCCGGCAGTAAGTATATGCCCAAGAGGGTAAGTATAATCGTGGCTTACTATTTTAGGCATTCCAGTTGTACCTGAGGTAAAATATAAAAGAAGAATATCACTGTTTACAGGGGATTCATTCCCATGTGGTCTTTTAAAATCATTAGATGCTTTTGAAATTTCTTGGTCAAAATTTAGCCAACCTTCTTTAGAAGAACCTACCAGCGCTTTCAGTTTGACGGAGGGAGAATTTTCGAGAGAATCCTCTATATGCTGAACTAATTCCGTGTCAGCGATGCTGATAATCATTTTTATATCTGCCTTATTATTTCTGTAGATTATATCTTTTGACGTAAGAAGGTTTGTAGCAGGAATACATACAGCACCAATTTTGTGTAATGCAAGAAGGCAGAACCAGAATTCGTAACGCCTTTTTAGTATTAGCATTACCTGGTCACCTTTTTTAATTCCAATTGATTTTAAGAAATTTGCGGTTTTGTTGCTGTAGTTCCTCATATCAGCGAAAGTGAAAGTCTTTTCTTCCCCATTTTCGTTACACCAAACCATTGCAACCTTGTTAGGTGTTTGATTTGCTCTTTCATCAACAATATCATATGCAAAATTGAAATTTTCAGGTATATTTATTTTAAAGTTGTTGTAAAAATCTTCATAAGAGTTAAACTCTGTTTTATCTAAGAATTTTTTTAGCATTAAACTGACCTCCTTGAGTGATTAAAGTATAATTGCCAAAAACTTGGCAGGCTTGTTATTTATTGCTCTCATACCATGGTTTATACCAGAATCAAAATAAAGTGAATCGCCTTCGTTTAATGTAATTTCATGGTCAGCAATATATACTTTCATAGAGCCTTCAAGAAGGTAATTGAATTCTTGACCTGGATGAGAATTGTAATGAACTTCAGCATCTTCTGCTTCTGGTTCTACTGTAACCATGAATGGTTCAGCCTTCTTATGAATAAAGTTATATGCCAGATTCTCATATTTGTATTCTTGCCTTCTGTCAACGCTTATGCCTTTCCCTTTCCTTACGATAGAGTAAGTGTGAAGTCTAGGGTTTTCTCCAGTAAGCAAAGTTGAAAGTTCAATATTGAACCTGTTCGCAAATTTATATAGGAAGCTTACAGGAATATCTATGCTTCCTGATTCATAATCTTTATATAGTTCCTGGCTGACACCGAGTTCATTTGCTAATACATCTGATGAAATATCAGATATTTCACGAAGCTCTTTAATTCTTGATGCAACTTGCTTGATTTGTTCAGTCATATTACCATCCTTTCTAATATTGGCGACGCTTAAGACTTTTATTGGATGCCGAATATCCGACTGTGAAGAATTATTTGACAACATGATAGCATTCCAATAATTAAATGTAAAGAAGTATGTTCCTTATTTTGAGAATACAAACAGGCTTTTCCATTAGCTGGGATGAGTGAGATTTGTATTATGGTAAACTTCATGTTATAATTTAAACATAAGAGGTTAATATTTACTTTGTTGGGGGGGTTATGAAAAGATATTATGTTCTTTGTTTTTTATTAATTCTAATTATTATACTTCCGGCTTCTGTTATCATTTCAGCACCAAATAACTTACGTGAAGCTTCTTTGTCTAATGATAGTGTGAGTTCAAATGTGTATTCTTCTTCTGGTATGATTAATGCCAAGGCTGTAAAGAAACAAGAAGAGAAACATACAATAAAACCTCCAGTATCTCCGAAGAAGTTTGCATATCTAACCTTTGATGATGGACCAGCGCCAACCGTTACTCCAAAAGTACTTAAGGTCTTGAATGAATATAATATAAAGGCAACATTTTTCATGCTTGGGTCATGTGTTGCAGAATATCCTTCTGTAGCTAAAAGCGTATATAGTAATGGTCATGTGATAGGTAATCATTCATATACTCATAGATGGAATAAAATTTGTGCAAACTTTCAATCAGAGATTAATAAAACTAATAAAGTAATTATGAAGGTGACCGGTGGTTATAAAGTTGGGCTTTTTAGAGTTCCTTATGGTAATAAGCCTAAATCAAGCTTTAAAAAATACCTGAAATCTCTTGGCATGAGAACGTATTCATGGAATGTTGACTGTAAAGATTCAAGAGGTAAAGGGGTTCCCGCTGAAACTATATATAACAGTGTTGCATGGTCACTCGATAACAAGAAAGATGTGGTTATTATATTACATGATGCAAAGGGGCATGAGCAGACAGCAATTGCATTAAAGAAAATAATACCTGAATTGTGGCGAAGGGGATATGGAATAAAACCACTTACACCAGATGTAAATGTTAATGCTAAGGTTGAAATTAAGTAGAGAATTAGTGCATAAACACTAAAAAAGACTTTGATATAATTTAAATTCAAAGTCTTTTTGTTTTCTTTAAGAATTTTTAATAATAGGTACATTTCATTAATATTTACATAAAATATAAAATAAAAATAATATTACAGGAGAGAATATGTGATAGCTTTAGCAAATATAATGGGAAGCTATATAGCGCCAGAATTAAGAGGAACGGTATGGTTTAAAGATGTAAATGGTGGAGTAGAAGTTTGTGTAAATGTTGCTGGATTACCGTATTATCAACCTGCTCAGAATGGTAAACAGCCAGTTGGACCTCATGGATTCCACATTCACGAAATGGGTGATTGTTTGATGCAGGACATGGATAACCCATACCAATCAGCAGGCTCACATTGGAATCCAACTAATCAGCCACATGGAAATCATGCAGGAGATTTTCCAGTACTGTTTTCCAATAATGGGCGTGCGGAGATGTGTTTCTTTACAAATAGGTTTAAGGTTGCTGATATAGTTGGAAAATCGGTAGTAATACATGAGAACCCTGATGATTACAGAACCCAGCCTTCGGGCAATTCGGGCAAGAAAATCGGTTGCGGAGTTATTAGGGAATATAGTATGTAATATAAAAAAACTGACCAGAGATTGCTAAACAGCTATCTTTCAGGTCAGTTTTCTTTATTAACGACATCCCACTATTGTTTTTTCATATTTAGTAAAACCTGAATGCTGACTTGTTGTAATTTGTTTTTCTTTGCCTACTTCAATGCTCATTCCTATCTCAGCTATGGCTAGCTTATCTCCTCCAAGATAAGCTATTTCTTTTTTATAATCTTTCAAATCATTTTCTGGGTCTAGATGTGATAGTATAGTTAAATTTGCGCCGGCTTTTTTGCCTAATATACCTACTTGCTCGGCTGTCATATGATATTTATTATTATCCGGTACGTTATTTTTTAAGTATGTAGCATCTCCGATAATTACATCAGAACCTTGGCAGAAACCTAATAGAGCAGGATTTGGTGCACTATCTCCGGTGTATACTATTGAGAGGTTTCCTTGTTTAAATTTCATTGAGAAAGTTGTTATTGGATGGGCGGCGTTCATAAAAGATACTTCCATATCTCCTAGTTTAACGATGGTATCTTCATGGAGCTCATGGACCTCAAATGAATCTTCCATTTTGTTTGTAACTGCTTTGTAATCGGATTCTGGATTGCCAGGTAAATATATATCAACCTTTTTATGAAGTAATCCTTTTCTCTCTTTGGCATCTAGTGCATATCTCAGAGTATGCAGGTCGGCTTTATGGTCTTCATGCAAGTGCGAAATAAGAATGCAATCAAGTTCTTCGGGTTTACAGCACTTTTGTAAATTACTCATGATACCGGAGCCACAGTCAATTAATACTTTTTTACCATCAGTTTCTAATAAGTATCCAGAGCATGCTCCACCGGCACTTGGATAAGATGCGTCACAACCTAATATTGTTATCTTCACAAAATTCACACTCGTTCCTTTTTATTCTTTTTATTTTAATATTCGACAGCAGGTTTTAAATTCCTTTAGTATTAAATTAGTATCTTAGCATAGTCACCCATTTAAAAAATCAGCCACATGGAAACCATGCCGGAGATTTCCCAGTATTGTTTTCCAATGATGGAGTTGCAATTATGTGTTTCTTTACAAACAAATTTAACGTAAGGGATATAATAGGTAAGGCTGTAATAATACATGAGAATCCAGATGATTATAGAACTCAGCCTGCCGGAAATTCAGGGAAACGGATTGTATGCGGGGTTATAAGGGCATATTCACCAAGGTAATAATTTTACCCGACTAAAAAGTAAATACAGGCTGCCAAATTCTTAGAGTTATAGGCAACCTGTATTTACTAACCAGGCAAACAAATAATTACTGCATAATATTACTTCATTGATTCTGCCATTTTTATAAGTTCATCTTTTGAAATTCCGCTATAATCAATCAATATATAGGTTTTTTCATTGTCTTTCCAGCGCAGCTGGCGTTCGTATACTTCTTTAGAAGTATCTTTTCCATTTGAAGTATCTTTCATATCGATTTGAGTCTCATAATACTTTGCATCATTATTTCCAATCTTAACATCCATATACTTATAACCATCTTTTTCCGGTACATCTATTTCATAAATGAGGAGTTTAGTTCCACTAAAAGCCGCTTCGCTGTCATCAAATTGCATGCTTACAGCATGTTTCCCGGTATCTTTGTTGCCGTCTTTTTCAGGTTTATAATCAGACACATCAATGGTGTTAGTCGGCAGTTTACAGTTTGATGGCAAGTATACAGGCATTTTGAATTTAAAGCCTGCTTCCTTTTCAGCTTCTTCTCTTGAGTAAATTGGGCCATATGTAGAAAATCCGCCTTTCGTCACCTTCAGATACATATTATCAATAGGCGTACCATTTACCGAGGTGATTTCAGAGCTTGAAACAGTGGCTGAGCCTTCCTGGGATACATTGAATACCATTTGAACCCTATTTGTAAACTCGGTAACCTTTTCGACAGCTGCGGTCTGGATTTCCGGCGATACAGCTAATGATACTCCTGTACAAATGAAGATGAAGCATGCCGCTGCTGTTGCAGCTCTTTTCCAATTTAAAACACTAGTATTGAATGTTGATTTATTTTTATATTTCATTGAGTGTGACACCCTTTCTTTCATATTATTTTGAGGTATAATTTCTTCAGACTTATCAATAAGACTTTTTTTGATTAATTTATCAAACAATTCTTGTTCTACCATTAAAATTACTCTCCTTTCTCAATTGGAATTCATTGCTGGAATTATTCAGTTCTTTGTCAGTAAATATGTCTGCCAGAAGTTTTCTTGCTTTATGTAATCTGGATTTGACCGTACCATCCCGGCATGAAAGTATGTTTGCAATTTCTTTGATTGAAAACTCGTTAAAGTAGTATAGTATGATTACTTCCCTGAAAATCTTGTCCATTTCATTTATTGCTGCATATATAGCTTTGTATCTTTGCTTTTTCTCAACCTCTTCTAAAATATTAGATGTATCTGGTAGCGTATCTTCTAGATTGTTTATATCTGTAAATACATTTTGAGAATGCTGCCTTGCCTTTGTTGCCATACGCCAGCTTGTTCTGATAAGAATTCTGTAAAACCACGTTTTAAAATACTCAATATTTTTTAGATTTTTGATGGTCTTAAAACATTGCATAAATGCCTCTTGGGCTATATCTTCGGCTAAATCCTTTTGTCCGGTTGCAAGATATGCTGTCCGAACAGCTTTATTGGTATATTTTTCAATCAGCATTCCGAATGCTTCAATGTCACCTAATTGGCATCTTTTTACTAATTCTATTTCATCCATTCTCACATCTCCTTGCTGTTTGGGTACCCTTTTACTATATAGTGCAATTTTATTATAAAAGGTTCACTGAAAAACGGAAATTACTTTTAGTTATATTTCTCAAAATTAAAATCAGCTGCATGGCAATTATGCTGGAGATTTTCCGGTGCCGTTTTCCAATAATGGATATGCCGCAATGTGCTTTTCACGAACAAGTTTAGGGTGAGGGATGTAGTAAGAAAATCTGTATTAAAATATTCAATAGAAAATTTGCTGGTGCGCCATAGTAAGCAGATATGGCGAACACACTTCAATTCCATGTTGCCTGCAACTAATCTAAATTGTATAATTTAGTTATGGATAGAATATATTTCCGAGGCGGAAGAGGTTTTATATTGAGCATTTAGTGTAGCAGGGTCGAGTCCTTGGAGGATAAAAATCTTGTTAAAACTTTATGAACCGGAGGAATAAGACCATGACGATTTCTAAATTAAAAACCGAATTAGATGAAAGAAAAGTACCATTAAGTTGGTATGGCTTAGGGGGGTATTCTGAGGAAGCATATTGTATTGAAAAAACATCTGAATCCGAATGGAGTGTATATTATGGTGAACGTGGAAATAAAGAAAGAATAAAAATTTTTATAAGTGAAGAGGATGCTTGCGCAGAACTGTGGGAAGTAATATTAAAAAAGTTAGTACGTAATAAAACGAAAAATTACGTCGGATAGTGGAAGGTGTAACAAATTCTTATTATGGGGGAACGCTTATGAACGAAACAGATAAAAAATTTAAAAGAATAGAAATAATAAACCGTATTAATACTTGGATAAATATTCTGCTAGGGGTTTCATTAGCGGTAACAATATTGATAAGCATTTCATTTATTTCGACTTTTACTGTTCCCGATGCAAGAGCAAAGGGATTATTAAACTTTGTTGCTGATTCACATTCAGGAGTTCTTTTGAAAATTGGTTTAGTATCTCTTTTGGTTTTCATTGGGTCAATAATAGGGAGAATACTGTTCAGAAAAAAATATAGGAAGGATATTTTAGATTAATGGGGTTGGTGTTCAAATGCTAACAATAAGACAAGCTTTAAAGTATGTTAATACAAAACACGCAAGTCAAACCGATAAATTGGGAGTACCTTATATTTGGCATCTCATAAGGGTTGCAAGAAAGCTTAAACATAAAAATGAAAAATTGTTGGCATTACTGCATGATGTCATTGAGGATACAGATACAAATATTGAAGAAATAAAAGCACTTGGGGTATGTGATGAAATTATTGAAGCTCTTGGTTTACTAACGCACAAGGAAAATGTTCCTTATGAAGAATATATACGGAATATCTCAACAAACCCTCTGGCTAAAGCAGTTAAACTGGCAGATTTATCTGATAATAGTAATGCTGAAAGATTAGAAAAACTGCCGCTTGAGATTCAAACAAAATTAAAAAACAAATATGATATAGCTTTTTCCATTTTGAAGGCAAAATCTCAATAGAGAGGGGATTTTATCATGTCCGAAGAAACACTATGCTGTATATTCAAAAGTAATATATCAAAAAAAGAAGACTTTCCTAAGAAGCAGTTTGAGGTTGTAAAGGATTATGGTGATGTTGGCGGCCCGAATGATTGTTCAAGGGCATTATTGAAATGTTCTTTGTGCGGTAAGCTGTTTTTATATCAGTTCTTGGAATATGAGGCAGGTGGGGAGGATTATTATTACCATACTTATATCCAAGTAGAATCAGAGGTTCAAGCCGATGAACTAAATGCAAAAACTAATTGGGTTACAATAGATAAGTATTCTCCTGCAATAAGGATTAACGCAGGTGGGACAGCTGTTTTTTACAAATAAATTCAGGGTGAGGGATGTAGTAGGAAGGTCGGTAGTAATTCATGAGAATCCAGATGATTAGTGGTGTGATACATTCATATATTTAATAACAAAAACACAGGATTTGACTCCTGTGTTTTTGTTGGTGGGTGATAATGGGTTCGAACCATCGACCCCCACGATGTCAACGTGGTACTCTAACCAACTGAGCTAATCACCCATTTTGTGCGAACTAATTATATATTCTGTATTTGAAATATTCAATACCAAATTTGCTGGTGCGCCATAGTGGGCTCGAACCACTGACCTCTACGATGTGAACGTAGCGCTCTAACCGACTGAGCTAATAGCGCAAATATGCAATCAATTTACTGACAAAACTTATTATATTCTCAGTATTCAAAATATTCAATAGAAAAAAAGAAAGACCCTCATCTCTCTTTACTCTCCCCTCTCATTATTAGGCGAGGGAAGAATACAGTCGGGATAAAGGGTCGTTAGCGTCTTGGGGTGAGTTATTCTTCTTCGGATTCTTCCTTCATATTCTTCTTTGCTTCTTCAATTACCTTAGAAGCTATATTCGATGGAGCTTCTTCATAACGTTCAAACTTCATTGAGAAACTACCTCTGCCTTGTGTTAATGAGCGCAAATCTGTTGCATACTTGAATATTTCAGCCATAGGAACTTCTGCAACAACCTGTTGAATTCCTTTGTCTTGAGGGTTCATGCCCATGATTCTTCCGCGTCTCTTATTCAAATCTCCAACTATGTCACCCATATATGAGTCAGGAATATATACTTCAACATTGGCAATAGGTTCTAGTAAAATTGGTGAAGCTTCAGCTATTCCCTTTTTATATGCAAGTGAAGCAGCAATCTTAAATGCCATTTCAGAAGAATCGACTGGATGGAAAGAACCATCAACAAGTGTAGCTTTAAGATTT
>Ga0074198_1001057_pt1 | contig 21200 bp, 17 predicted proteins | sample EPASupsiteSAE323_FD_64527 | JGI IMG/M metagenome (GOLD analysis project Ga0074198, IMG submission 64527) | Bioremediated contaminated groundwater from EPA Superfund site, New Mexico - Sample SAE3-23 | ecosystem: Environmental > Aquatic > Deep subsurface > Groundwater > Contaminated ...
TTAGAAAATAAATTAAAATAAACTAAAATAATATATATTAAACTTAAAATTATAAATACTTTATATGAAGGATACCTCTTATATACGTAAAAATTAGAATGGAATTAAGAAAAATAAAGAGTGGATATGAAGAAGATACAAATCATTAGTCTAATATTACTTTCTATAATAACAACATCCGGATTTGTTTTTGTGTTAGGACAAAATAAACCCGGTCAAAATGATGCTTCAATAAATATGACAGGAAATACAAGTCAGCCTGTATATTTAGCTTTAGCCCAGCCTAAAAAAACCAATTCAGACAATCAAAAGACATCTACTACGTCAAATGCAGACAATGATGAAACAGTTGTTATTAATGTTTCTAATTTTGGCCGAAGTAATCCGTTTAAACCGTTCGTAGAAAAAAGCCTTATTATAAATGAAACTATATCTCAACCTCCTCTGATTAATGTTCCAAGACCTCCAGAATATAACCCTGATCCTAACCTTTCAACTTTAATGGGAATAAAAGTTAGCGGAATTATGTACGACGCAAGCAGACCTTCAGCAATAATTAAAATTGATAAAAGTGATTATCTGGTACATAAAGGAGATTTTCTTTTTAATTTTTATGTAAAAGACATTACTTCCAGCAAAGTTGCTATTAAATATAGAAATAATACATATAAGGCAGGTATAGGCGAAATAATTGAAGGTATTGTTAACATTAATCCTGTCAAAAATAAACAAATATACGCAGATAATAAAGAATCTGATTCAACACGTAATATTAAACTTGTTAATCCGGTAAATCTGCCGACGTTACCAGCATTTTAAATAATTTTAAAAATATAAAGGAGTTTCAGGTTAATGAGTAAAAATAATAAAAAAATATTCCAAATAATTTTAGCTTCAAGCATTGTTGGATGCGTTGGGTTAAGCTCCGTTTTCGCTGATGAACTAAAATTAAGAAGCAGTATAGATACTACGTCACCTGAAATTCAACTTAAGGGTGGAGTTAAAATTGATAAAAACGGACAAAAAGTTAACTTAAGTTTGAGAGATTCTGACATTAGACAGGTATTAAGAATGCTTGCTGATAAAATCGGTTACAATATCGTAATGCATGAATCTGTGAAAGGTAATGTAACGGTTGATTTACTTAATACTCCTGTCAACAAGGCTTTTGAATATATTATGACCTTAAACCAGTTAACTTACTGGCAGGATGGAAACACACTTATTGTCGCAACTACTGAAAATGCAAACAAACTTTCTCTTAATAAATCTATAATTAAACCGATCAAAATAAAATATCTGGATGCCGCAGTTGTGGCTAAATTTCTGAATAAAAATGTTTTTAGCCTTAATAAACCTGATACCAGTGCTAATCCGAATATTGTAATCAATCCAAATACTAATGAAATTATAATTTTCGGTAATGACAGAGATGTCGCTCTTGCTCAAAAAATGGTAAATTACCTTGATATTAAGCCTGAATCAAAAACATTCGAAATTAATTATGGACATCCTTATGATATAGCCAATATAATCTGTAATTCAGTTTTTGGAGTTACCAGTGATGTAAGCAGCGATTCATCAAGCAGCTCATCAGACAGCAGCTCATCAAGCAGTAGCTCATCGAGCAGTGATTCATCGAGCAGTGGTTCATCGAGCAGTGATTCATCGAGCAGTGGTTCATCAAGCAGTGGTTCATCATCACTTACAGCAGCTGATTTTTCAAAAGAAGAAAATAAACTTGCCTGCAATGCAAGTTCAGGATTATCAAGCTCTTCAGGTTCTTCAAGCTCTTCAAGTTCTTCAGGCTCTTCAAGCCCTTCAGCAGCTCTGGTAACTTCTGCTTCTCCTGTCAGTTCAAGTTCATCCAGCTCCTCTACTCTTGAATCTCTGGGTACAAAAGGATATCAGGTTTATTATAATGATAGCCTTCACAGAATAACAATATATGGCGGAACAGAAGAGCAAGTGAATCAAATTGCCGAAATAATAAAAAAGTTTGATAAAAAACAACCACAGGCTTATATAGAAGTTTCAATTATTGAACTGTCAGAATCCGGAAGTAAAGCATTATCTTCAACCTGGGCTTATCAGGATGGCAGAGTTTCTATCGATGCTGGTTATAGTTCAGCCTCACAGGGAGAAGCATGGACTGGAACTGTAGGCACAGCCTTAAATAAGGCCGGAAAAGCTATTGATCCATACAATCCTACTAGCACAGCAGTAGATATCGTAGCTGTTCCCGGAGGTATTCTCTGGAATGGATCATCAGGCACAAGTAAAATTTACGGTACAACATACGGGCCTGACGTGGTTCCAAATTATGCACATGGCATAATGCAAGCTGTATCAGCATTATTAACACAAAATAAGGGCAGACTTCTTGCAAACCCAAGAATAATAGCTACTAACGATCAATCATCAACTATAGATATCACTGCACAATATCTTAATTACAGAAAAACAACTCAATCATTATCAGCAAGCAATCAGCCTTTAACAACAACAGAGTATGACAAAAAGGATTCCGGTATTCAAATTACAATAATACCCCGAATAACTCCTAACGGATATGTATATCTTGATCTCAACCCATCTTATACTCAGCCTGCGGATAACCTTAAAGAAGGCTCCAACATTGTTCTTACTTTTGTAAATAAAAGAGCATTGAATCTCAAAAACATAAGGGTAAAAGATGGCGAAACTCTTATTATAGGCGGATTAATTCAGGAAAGAGAAACTAATTCTCAGGCAAAAATACCTATTCTTGCTGATATTCCTGTACTTGGGATGTTTTTTAAGAGCAGTACCTCTGACAAATCAAGAAGTGAATTAATAATTATGGTAACTCCTAAAATTGTAAAGGATAATGATTCAGCAGATACATTATAAATCTATTTCGAGGACGGTTAAATGGACGATTTTGACCCAAAACAGTTTAATCTTGATGAAAAAGGATTAAATATAATTAATAAAGAACTTGTAAACAAATTTTCTCTTGATTTTATGAAAGAAGAAAAGTTTGTTCCTTTAACCTGTCAGGAAGACGCCGTTTTTATCGGAATGATTGATGCTGAAAATATGGATAAACGTAAATCAATCCTGACAAACGTTATCCTTACAACAAAATTAAAACCTAAAATTGTTGTAATTTCAGAAGATCAATTCAACAGTTTAATTAAAATGTGTGAAAATGTTCTTAAAGCTAAACATGAGATTCTGCCAGGGACTCAATTTGATAATTTAAGCCATTTTAATAAACCTGAAGAAAATATAGCAGAAATTAAAAAACCTGAATTTGATAGAAATAATTTTGAAAATAAAAATCAACACATAAATAATGCACATGTCATAAGTCATGAAAGTATAATAAATAGTTTTAACAAGAAAAAAGAAAATGCTGGAATGCCGGCAATCGAGCAAGCAAAGCCCGCTGACGCGCCTAAAAAGAAAAGACTTGGCGAACAACTTATTGACAAGGGCCTTATAACCGAAGAACAATTAATGAAAGCTCTTGAAGAAAGTAAGCAGACAGAGACACCCATTGGTTCAGCTCTCGTAAAACTTGGATTTATAACTATTGAACAATTACAAGAAACTCTTTCTGCACAGCTTGGCGTTGACCACGTTAAATCAAAGGATTTAACAATTGAACCGGAAGTTATTAAATTTTTACCTGAAACTTTTATTAAAGAAAACAGACTTGTTCCCATTCGTGTAGAGGGACATCATATTATTGTTGGAATGGTAAATCCAAACGATAAACGTTCCTTAAGCCAGGTTGTTTATCTTACCGGCCATCAGCCTATACCACTCGTTTTAACTCATATAGAGTATGAACAGTGTATTGAAAATTATTTCAAAACAAAAACAGAAGTCAAAAAAGAAGCTGAAAAATTAATGCAGGAGCTTTCTTCTTCAAAAGAGCTCAATGTTGTTCAGGAAGAAGATCTCTGGTCACATGTCGAAAAAGAACTTCAGGAAGATGACACAAATTTTATTGCAAAGTTGGCCAGTTCAGTAATTACTGACGCTGTAGAAAGAAAAGCCAGCGACATTCATATTGAACCCTATGGCGAACAATATATTGTTCGCTATAGAATTGACGGTATTTTGAAAAAAGTGCTTGAATTACCTCAAAAAATTGAAAATTTAATTTTATCAAGACTAAAAGTCATTTCAAAAATGAATATTGCTGAACACAGAAGACCTCAGGATGGCCATTTTACAATTAAATATGATAATAAATTTATTGACTTAAGGGTAAATACCCTGCCTGTTGCCGGTAAAGAAAAAATGGTAATCCGTATTTTACAGCCTACCATAAGGGTTGAACAGGATAACAAAGAAATTAGACTTATAGGTGCAACAAAAGAAGACATTCAAAAAATTGAATTAATGGTTACATCTCCTTATGGAATTATACTTACAAGCGGACCTACAGGAAGTGGTAAAACTACTACCCTGTATTCTGTTTTAAATAAATTAAACAGTGAAACAGTTAATATTACAACTATTGAAGATCCTGTTGAAATTAAGATTGAAGGGATTAATCAGGTACAGGTTAATGCGAAAGCTGAAGTAACCTTCGCATCAACTATGAGAGCTATTTTAAGACAGGACCCTGACATCATAATGTTGGGAGAAATCAGGGACATAGAAACTCTTGAAGCAGCAGTTGATGCTTCTCTTACAGGTCACCTCGTACTCAGTACAGTTCACGCTAATACAGCAACTGCTACCGTTACAAGACTTTTAGAAATGGGAGCTGCTTCCCATTTAATTTCTGCTTCATTATTAGGCGTTATCTCTCAACGACTTATTAGAAAACTTTGTCCTGACTGCAAAGAACTTTATGAACCAACAAAAGATGACTTAAAACTTATTATTTCACAGCCTGAAGAGTTGGATATATTCCTTAGTAATAAAATTTATAAAGCTGTAGGGTGTGAAAAATGTGGAAATACAGGTTATATAGGACGTAGCGGTCTTTATGAAATTATGCCTATAAATCGGGAAATCAAAAAAATGATTATACAATCCAGTGCTGCCCATGAAATTGAAGAAACTGCACTTGGTTGTGGAATGAAAACTTTAAATAGAGCAGGTTTAAATACTATTCTTAGCGGTGATACAACTGTAGAAGAATATATTAGGGTATTAGGTGCTCTAAGCGAGTAAATATAACAATCGGAGAATCCATGCCAATTTATAATTACAGAGCTTTAAAATCAGGCAAAGATCTTATAAATGGAAAGATTGAAGCCAACTCAATAAATGAGGCAAGAGAAGCTTTAAAAGATAGAAATCTCGTGCCCACTAAAATTGAGGAACAAAATACTGGATTTTTGCCTAATAAAGAAAAAAAAGAGAAAAAAGATCACAAAGTTTCAATAAATAAATTAGATATCAGAGAAAAGATTGATTTTACCAATACCCTTTATATTCTTCAAAAAACAGGCATTTCTATAGTAGAAACTCTTCTTTTTATAGAAATGAATACACCAAGTAAAAAAATCAAACTTCTGGCTTCGGAGTTAAGGAAAAGTGTTCTTGCAGGATCCAGTCTTAGCGAAGCAATATCAAAACATTCTAAAATTTTTGACCAGATTTATTTAGGCCTGGTCAGAGCAGGAGAAGAAAGCGGTGAATTGGATATTACTCTTGAAAGAGTAATTTATCTGCTTGACAAGCAGGACAAATTAAAAAGTAAAATATTGGGAATAATCACTTATCCCTGTATAGTAATATTTATTGCAATTCTTGTTACTCTTGTCATGCTTACATTTGTATTTCCAGCTTTTAAAGATATGTATGCCAATATGGGAAGTGATCTGCCATGGATTACTCAAACACTTATGGATGCCGGATTATTTTTAAAAACATACTGGTTTTTACTTCCAATAATTCTTGGTAGTTTAATTTATACATTTTTAAATCTTATGAAATGGAATTTTACAAAAAGAATAATTGATAGAGTATCCTTAAAAATTCCATTAATTAAAACTTTTATTCAATTTGCTTCTCTGTCAAACTTCCTTACTGTCTTAAAGGTTGCTTTTGATGCGGGTGTCCCGATTATTGATGCTCTATTGCTTGCAAACCTTACTATTTCCAATTACATAGTAAAAGAAGCATTTATTAAGTCTACAACAATGATTAATAGTGGACAATCCCTCACAGCAGCACTTAAGTCAACAAACACTATGCCAAACATAATCCTGTGTATGATATCTACCGGTGAACAGGCAGGTCAGTTAGGAGGTATGCTTGATCAGGCAGGATTTTATATTGATACCGAATTAGAACGTACTATTGATACCATAAGTAAATTTTTTGAACCTGCTTTGATACTTGTAATAGGCGGCATTGTAATGGTACTTGCATTAGCATTATACCTGCCTTTATTCCAATCATACTCAAATATGGGTTAATCACCACAAAAGGAAAAAGAAAAATGGATGATGAAACATTTAAAAAACATAGAGATTTATTAGAACCTACTATACCTGGCTTATGGTCAGAAAAGATTATGGTAATAACTGAAGATTATGAAATTAAAGGCTATGTTTTTATGCCAAAAACAGGCAGGAAAAACAGGGTTTTATCTGATATATTAAACAGCAACAGACGTTTTGTTGCAATTAAAGATGTTGAAATATCTTATAGAAAATTTCCTGATAAAAAAACTGAAATGCAGGACTTTATCCAGATTAATCTTGATTCAATTGTTCTTTTAAGACCAATAATAGAATAATTATTTTCATATCGGGTATGTATTTAGTTTATTAGAGGAACTATTTATGATAGGGTTCATTATTAATTATTTTAAACGCCCTGTATATTTGTTCCAGAAGAAATAACCTTGCAAGCTGATGTGGAAAAGTCATCTCTGAAAGGCTTAAAAAAAAGTCTGCTTTTTTTTTGACTTTTTCATCAAGCCCAAATGCTCCTCCTATAATAAAAACAAGCTGATTAATGCCTTGCGCATTAATATTTTGAATCTTAGAAGCAAATTTTTCTGAACTTAATTTTTTTCCGGGTATATCCATCGCAATAATATACGAACTGTCTGAAAGAATATTTAGAATTTTTTCTCCTTCAGTATTTAATGCTTTTTTTATCTGATCATCAGATTTAACTGTTTCGGCTTCAATTTCAATAATTTTTACTGATGAATAGGGCTGAACTCTTTTAAAAAACTCTTCTATGCCTGATTTTATATATTTTTCTCTTATTTTTCCAACCGCAATAATAGTAATATTCACAGCGTTAATTCCTTATTTAGACACTAATTGGTTATATGCTGTAAGGCTACTTTTTTGAATTCAACAACAGTCCTATTATAAGGCTAAATTAGAATATTTTTATAAATTCTTCTCATTTTATATTGAATTTAAAAAGCTTCAAACGAAATTTTATACTAACTTATCGTTATATTTTTCAGGAATTAGAGAACATATATTAATAAATATACACACTAAATTTATAATATTGCCAAAATTTAATTTTGCATTCTACAACAGTTTTACAAAGATTTAACCTGCTTTTCCGCCTATTCAAAAAATAAAGTGTTAACATCAATTGAAACATATGGTAAAATTACTTAAAATCATGCAGTTCATGTTTGTTTAACATGTTATAAGATGAATATAGGTTTGATATATTCTTAAAATATAAATTATTTGATAATAGCTTTTAATATTGTGTAGGGTAGTAATTTAAGAAGGGTGATTATAATGGCTCAAGATCAAAGCACAAAAACCATTTTCACAATTGAAGAAAATTGCGTAGGATGCAATAAATGTATCGCTGGATGTCCTGCTATGTATGCTAATATAGCATATACTGTTAACGGGGAAAATAAAATAAAAATTGACCAGGATAAATGTATTAAATGCGGACACTGTATAAGCGTCTGTGACCACAAAGCCAGAGATTTCAACGATGATACTGAAAGATTTTTTAATGATCTGAGAAGAGGAATCAAAATATCTATAGTAGCTGCACCTGCTGTAAGATTTAATTTTGATAACTATAAAAAACTTTTTGGATATCTTAAAAGTGTCGGCGTAAACTTGATTTATGATGTTTCATTCGGTGCTGATATATGTACATGGGCATATTTAAAAGCTATAACTGAAAATCATATTGATTCTGTTGTTGCCCAGCCCTGTCCTGCAATTGTAAACTATGTTGAAAAATATAAACCTGAATTAATTCCGAAACTCGCTCCTATTCATAGTCCTACACTATGTACAGCTGTTTACCTTAAAGAACACGATAAAATAAATGATAAAATTGCATTTTTATCACCTTGTTTAGGTAAAGTTGACGAATTTGTAGATAAAAACACCGATGGTTATGTTGAATATAATATTACTTACAAAAAAATCCACGAATATCTTAATAAAAACAGAATAAGTCTCAGCAGTTACAGCGAATCTGAATGGGATGATATTGGATGCGGACTTGGCCTTACATTCTCAAGACCTGGCGGTTTAAGAGAAAACGTTGAATTTCATGCACCTGGTGCATGGGTAAGACAGGTTGAAGGTAATGAACTTGCATACAAATATCTTGATGAATACAGCAAAAGAGTTGATTCCCACAAGAATCTGCCTCTTTTAGTGGATATTTTAAATTGCGAACATGGATGTAACCTTGGTACTGCAACATGTAAAGATGTTCCTCTTGATGATATTGACTTTAAGATGAACGGTTTAAAACAGGAAGTTCTCAAAAGCAAAACAAAAACTTCTTGCGGCTTGTTTGGTAAAGAAACAAAAGTATATCCTCTCTTTGAGTTCTTTGAGAAAAACCTGCCTTTAAGTGATTATATAAGACGATATACTGACAAATCATCTACAGTAAAAATTAAAGAGCCGGATTATCGTGATCTTAATCAGATATTTGACGAGCTTCACAAAACAACGGAACAATCCAAAGAAATTAACTGTCATGCATGCGGTTACGGAAACTGTAAAAACTTCGCAAAATCAGTATATAATAATACAAATCATAAAGAAAACTGCATATATTTCAATAAAAAAGAACTCGAATTAGAACATGGAACTATGGCTGACAAGAATAAAGAAATCAACAATATGCTTGATGAGCTGAAAGTGATGAGTCAACAAAAAGACATAAATGCTGCAAATCTTAAAAAGAGAGTTACAGACATTATGAATGCTGTTAATGATGTATCTCAAGGCAGTAATGCAAATGCTATGAGTATTGAAAGTATCAATAACAGAATTTCTGCTATTATACAAACAGCAAATAGTTTACGTTCCAGTATTAAAGAAATTGATGATAAACTTACCGATTTTTCAAGATCATCTGAAGAAATTGTTGAAATATCCGAAAAAACAAATCTTCTCTCCTTAAATGCTACCATCGAAGCTGCAAGAGCAGGCGAACAAGGCAAAGGCTTTGCAGTTGTTGCAGATGAAGTCAGAAAGCTTGCTGATCAGTCAAAAACTGTTGCTAAATCAACTAAGTTCAGTGAGCAGGATATTATAAAACAGATTGAAATAATCACCAATATCTCTAATGAACTTGAAGAACAGATGAATCTGGCTAACAGTGAAATAACCAATATTTCTGCTACTATTGAAGAAGTAACTGCTCAAACCGAAGAAATAGCTGCTACTTCTGCACAATTACTCAGTAACGAATAGCAACTATCAATAGTTTGTCATTCTGTTAAGCAGATACAAATATTATTTGATAAAACAGGAGTGTTAATAATTAACACTCCTGTTTTTATTTTAATCTGCAATGACCACTCCTAAATAAATTAAGGAAGTATATTACCTATTCTATAAATATTGTTTGATCAGTGCCTCCCATCTCCACTGCCCCTCTTTGCCCTCAAGAGAAGATGGGAGAAAGTTTTTTGGGTTCGCTGCGCAGAACTATATGCTGCGCGCTCTCCCTTATTTTTAAGGGATAAAAATTTTGTTTATTCCCTAAAACATTTCTAAATACGTTTTTTAGTGGATGAAAAGATACACTTTAAAAAAGTATTCTTAATATGAGTAAAAATGAATTTTTTATTCTGAACATGTGTTTTCCCGGGGAGATTGGTTTAATGGACATAGCAAGTTTAATAGGTATTTTTATTGGAATTTTTACAATTTTTGGCGCTTTTTGTCTGGAATCCGGATCTTTATCGTTAATTTTTCAATTTTCAGCTGCTCTTGTAGTTATTGGAGGAACTTTAGGTGCTATTTTCCTTAATTTCCCGATGGAAAACATACTTAATGCCTTTAAAGATACAAAAAAAGTCTTTTATAATGAAAAAGAAAATTGTCAGGAAATTCTTGACCAGATAATAGTACTCGCAAATGTTGCAAGACAGGGTGGAATGCTTGCACTTCAGGAAATAGTTACTTCTATTGACAATGAATTCCTGAGAAGAGGTACACAATTAACTATTGATATAACAAATCCCGAATTGCTTCATGAAATTCTTCTGAAAGAAATAAGTCTTGATGAGGAAGAAGGTATTTTAAATGCCAGAATTTTTGAAGCAATGGGTGGCTTTGCTCCTACTTTTGGCATTATAGGAGCTGTACTTGGACTTATTCAGGTTATGAGCAATCTTAAAGATCCGACTCATCTGGGACAGGGAATTGCATTATCATTTGTTGCAACATTCTACGGAGTTGGCCTTGCAAATATGATTTTCCTTCCCATAGCAGGTAAATTAAAAATGAGACTCAGAGAGGAAATTGTTTTAAAAGAAATGATTGTTCAGGGATTAATTTCTATCCATTTTGGAGAAAATCCAACCTTGATTGAAGAAAAACTAATAACATTTTTAAACTTTGTTAACAGGAAAAATCAGTTTTTTAGGGAATACAAATTAGATGAAAGAACCGTTTAATGAGAGATGAATTATATTCATACGATCAAAACTATATAAATCGCTGGATAATATCTTATGCAGATTTTATTACTATGCTTCTTGCACTATTCATAGTACTTTATGCTTTATCATTATTAGATTTGAATAACCTCCAAAATTTCTCAAATTCGGTAAAAAAATATTTTCCTGCAAATAAACAAAAAATATATGAAAATAATCTGGTATCAATGGATATAATGGAACAAAAACGTCAGCTATCTTTAATTTTTAATACAACAAAAGCTGATGTTAAGCTTAGTAATGTTGATATATCAGGTCAAAAAGAACAGATAAATAAGCTTAAAAATGATATTGAAGATATTAATATAAAGCTTAACAAAGAAGCAGTGGAGTTCACAAATATTGAAAATTTAGTTGAAAATAAGTTATCAGATATAAAAGGGTTATCAGTCACAAGAGAATCGAGGGGACTAATAATTAGACTAAAAGATGCAGTTCTTTTTGATGCGGGATCTGATATAATAAAAGATAAAGCACGGGTTACTTTAGATAGATTAGCTGGGGTTCTAAAAGATATTCCTAATTCAATAAGAATCGAGGGTCATACTGATAATAAACCTATTAAAACATCTCGATTCCCGTCTAATTGGGAACTCTCAACAGCAAGATCTACAAACATAATAAAATACCTGATAAACAATCACAAGTTCAGTCCTGATAAATTATCTGCCGTTGGTTATGGAGAATATATGCCATTAACAAGTAATTTTAATGATGAAGGACAAGCTGCAAACCGTAGAGTAGACATTGTTATACTTAGCTCTACAAGCAAAATATTTGAACCCTCAAGTAATCAATAAATTAAATATTGGAGAGAAAAATGGTACGGCCTACAAAACCAAAAGAATTAAAACCAAAAGCTGAAGTCAAACCTGAATCCCAGGGAGGATCAGGTGGTGGCATAAATGATGTTAAACTTATTGCTATTAATACTGTTATAACTCTTTTAATCTGTGGTTTATTTATTGCCAGCAACTATTTTATTGTCCAAAATAGTCTTAATACTGTAGTGAAACAAATTGCAACTTCTTCAGGCGGTGGTGAAGAAGGTGCTGATGCTGCAAGTGGCGGAGGAGAAGGTGATGCAGTTGAACGCGGTATGATCGTTGATCTGGGAGAATTTATTCTCAATTTAAGCGATCCAAAAATCAAAAGATATTTAAAAATCAATGTAGCTATTGAACTTAGCCGCAAGGATACAGACCCTAAACCTGGAGAAAGCAGCGGTGGCGGTGGACATGGAGAAGGAGCCGTTGATCCAATGAAAGCAATTGCAGCTGAAATGGATCAGTATAAACCGGCAATCAGAGATTCCGTAATTTCAACTCTTTCATCTAAAACTGCCGAAGAACTTTCAAGTGTAGCAGGAAAAGAACTTGCTAAAGAACAAATAAAAGAAGCTGTAGATGCAATTCTTGCCGGAGACAGAGAAGTCTTAAGGGTAAGTTTTGGTAACTTTATAATCCAATAGGAGAACTCTGAATGGGCAGCTCAGATATCCTTTCACAATCTGAAATAGATAAACTGTTAAATTCACTTTCTGCTGGTGCTGGTATTGGTACTGGTTCAAGTTCAAGTCCAAATCCAAGTCCAAATCCAAGTCCTATACAGCAGGAAATCGTTGCCATGCCCGTTGATATGGTGACAAATGAAGATCCTTATAATGATGCCTATACTGCCGAAAATAAAGGATTTAAATTATACAATTTCAGAAGACCTGATAAGTTTTCCAAAGATCATCTTAGAGCTTTAATGGATATTCATAAGGAATTTTCCAGACAATTGGCTCTGCTCTTAACCGCATATCTCAGAATGCATGTCGAGATCGATATCATTTCTGTTGATCAGCTTACTTATGATGAATTTACCCGTTCTATGCCAAATCCCATAACTATAGGTATTGTTGAGCTCAATCCTCTGCCTGGACAGGTACTTCTTGGAATGAGCCATGAAGTTACTTCCAGCATTGTCGATAGAATGCTTGGAGGTGTGGGAGCCAGTGAAGTAAAACCTAGAGAGCTTACTGATATCGAAGAAGCTCTTGCACGAAGAGTATTTGAAAAAATTACAAAGTCACTTGAAGATTCCTGGAAAGGTGTTTTTCCGGTTCAAGGCAGTGTAGTTGGTCTTGACAGTAATTATACCCTGATTCAAATAGCAAGTCATGGAGAAATAGTTGCGCTAATTACACTTGAAATTCAAATTGCCAATAAATATTCAGGATTATTAAGCTTATGCTATCCATATCCTGTTCTTGAAGCTGTTGTGGGACAATTGAGTTCACAGCATATTTTTCAAGCTAAAGGCATAATTAACACAAGTGAAGATAAACAAGTAATCCTAAATAAACTAAATAATACAAGTGTTATTATGGATGTAATTCTTGGAGATGCTGATATATCTGTTCATGATCTTGTTGACCTAAAAGTCGGAGATGTTTTAAGATTAAACAATTCTGTTGATGAAAATTTAGTTGTAAAAGTTAATGGAATACCAAAATTCTTAAGCCGTCCCGGAATAAAAGGAAATCGAATTGCAATAAACATTATGGATGTAATAAATAAAAGTGAGTAATTTTAAAAGGAAATAAATTGGAGTTGTTATGGCTGATAAATTAAGTCAGGAAGAAATAGATAGAATGCTAAATGGAGATTTCTCTGAATCAGAATCTTCTGATACATCAGCTGATTCTGATATTTCGGAGGCAATTGTTTCAGAAGCTGTTGCTTCGGAGGCTGTTGCTGTTAAAGAAAATTCTGTTGAATCAGAATCTTCTGATGCTGTAGTTGATTTTATTGAATCGGGATCTGATACTGCTACAGATGAACTGCGTTATCTAAATGAAACTGAAGCTGATGCTCTTGGAGAAATAGGTAATATTTCATTAGGTTCAGCTGCAACAACTCTTTCAATGTTACTTGGACAAAAAGTAGATATTACAACTCCAAAAGTTCGAGAATATCCTATTGTTGAAGAGGTATTCAAAACAACCAAGGATTGTACAACTGTTGAAATTCAATATACCTTAGGATTGGAGGGAACTACAATCTTTGCTCTAAATCCTCAGGATACAGCTATAATTGCTGACCTTATGATGGGCGGGGATGGCAAAGTCCAAAACGTTGAAATTGGAGAACTTCAGATGAGCGCGGTTGGAGAAGCCATGAACCAGATGATTGGTACAGCTTCAACTTCAATGGCATCAATGTTTAATAAACCAATAGATATATCTCCGCCAGTTGTCAAATTACAGGAAGGCGGAAAAAAACTCGATCTGTCTGAAGACATATTTGGAGTTCCGGTTATTGCAGTAGCTTTTAATCTAAAAGTGGGCGACCTTATTGACAGTGAATTTGTCCAGCTTATGTCATTACAGTCTGCCCAGGAACAGGTTAAAAACTTAATGAATTCAATGGACAATATGATGGAAGAGGTTGCACCGAGTAAACCGGCGCCACAACAGGCACCACCACCTCCACCGCCTCCTCAGCAACAGGCAGCTCCTCATCCTACATATGCACCACCTCCACCGGAGCCCCCAAGAAATCCTGTTACAGTACAACCTGTACAATTTGCATCCTTTAACGAAAATCAACCTCAATATGGCGAATTTAACAAGAATCTTGAACTCGTTATGGATGTCAAACTCACATTAACAGTTGAACTTGGTAGAACAGAAGTGCCTATTAAAAAGGTTTTGGAGTTAACCAGAGGTTCAGTAATAGAACTGGATAAAATAGCAGGAGAACCTGTAGAACTTTATGCTAATGGAAAATTAATAGCTAAAGGTGAAGTAGTAGTAATTGAAGATAATTTTGGTCTTAGAATTACAAGCATAAGTAGTTTAGATAGTAGATTGAAGACGATATAGCAGAACATGGAAGAAACCAGCAGAAAGGTTAATGTACTTGTAGTTGATGATTCATCAATAATGCGTAGGATGATTATAGATATTTTAAATAGTCATCCTATAATCAATGTCGTTGGTTATGCAACTGACGGCAAAATGGCCCTGGCTCAGCTGGAAAATTTAAAACCTGATGTCATTACACTTGATGTTGAAATGCCCTGTATGAATGGACTTGAGACATTAAAAGAAATCCGTAAAATCAGACCAACTCCAACTGTTATGTTAAGCAGTCTGACCAGTGCAGGTGCAGAAGTTACAATGCAAGCCCTTGAACTTGGTGCTATCGATTTTATTCAAAAACCTGAAAATATGGGAAATATTAGGAGTATTGAAAAAGAAATAATATCAAAAGTTTTAATAGCTGCATTAAGTCATAGTAAACAAAGTATTCAGCCTGCAATAGTTAAACATGATGTTGAAATACCTACTGTTAATGCTAACCCCAAATTTCATAAAGTAAAAACTGTTATTATAGGTTCATCAACAGGTGGACCACAAGCATTAAAAGAAGTTATACCTTATATTCCAAAAAATCTACCTGCGCAAATAATCGTCGTTCAGCATATGCCTTCAAATTTCACCGGAATGTTAGCTCAAAGACTTGACAAAGCAAGTGTAACCACAGTTAAAGAAGCAAAAGAAAATGATTTGCTTGAAGCCAGTCAAGTTCTTGTTGCTCCCGGAAATTATCATTTATGTATTGAAGACAACAGAGTAAAATTGAATCAAGATCCTCAGATTTGGGGTGTACGACCCGCAGTAGACATAACTTTAATTTCTGCTGCTAAAATATATAAAGAAGATTTGATTTGTGTTATACTAACAGGTATGGGTCGTGATGGAACTCAAGGTGCTGAGACGGTAAGGAAATATGGTGGATATTGTATTGCCCAAGATCAATCGTCCTGTGTAATCTATGGTATGCCTAAAAGTGTCATTGATGCCGGACATGCCAATGAAGTTGTTCCTCTTCATAAAATAGCAAATTCTATTGTTAACGCAGTTTATAGGTGATTATATGGAAAATAAAAATGATTTAAGTCAAAATTATGCAAATTTATTAGGTATAACTCCTGGGAAAATGCCTTCACCGGAAGAATTTAACAAATTCAAGAGGAATATTGCTTCATTAATTAATCTTGATTTGACTAATTATAAAAGTACACAGATGGAAAGAAGAATAGTTTCTCTCATGAACAGGATAGAAATTGATTCTCTTGATGATTATTTGACAGTTTTAAAATCTGACTCCCAAAGACTGGAAGAATTTGTAAACATGCTAACCATAAATGTTTCTGAATTTTTCCGAAATCCGGAAAAATTTTTTGAACTTGAAAGTATTTATATTCCTGAATTATTAAAAAAATCCCCAAGAATAAAAATTTGGTCAGCAGGTTGTTCTATTGGAGCTGAAGTCTACAGTGTTGCTATGATTCTTGATAAACATGGACTGCTCGATAAATGTGACCTCATAGCAAGTGATTTTGATATTAATATCCTCAAAAAAGCTAAGGAAGGGATTTATAACAAATTTGAAGTTGGTACTATTCCAAGAGCATATGAACAATATATTACTCAAATTAGTGAAAATGAATTTCAAATTGATTCAAAATTAACTTCAAAAATAAGATTTGAAAGACAGGATCTTCTAAACAGTAAGTATGAAAAAGATTTTGACATGATCCTTTGTCGAAATGTTGTAATATATTTTACAGAAGAAGCGAAAGACAAACTCTATAAAAATTTCTATGATAGTTTAAAACCCGGTGGTATTTTATTCATTGGATCTACAGAAAGAATAAATAATTATAGAGACATTGGTTATAAACTCAAGACAGCTTTCTTTTACGAAAAATAAAACATATTTATATAAAGCTGCCTGACAGGTACTTTATTACAGAATATGACTTGATATTTTCTTTTAGTTATATAATAATTACTGAGAGTCAGCTAAAATATATTAAAAAAATTAAATAAAGTGGCATAGTAGCTCAGTTGGCTAGAGCACGTGGCTCATACCCGCGCGGTCACTGGTTCGAATCCAGTCTATGCCATTTCTTGTTTTTATTTTATCCTGTCAGATTCAATAACTAAATTCTTAGGATTTATCGTTCTTTTCATTTCTTTCTTTTATGACGAAAAGAAAGAAATGAAACAAAGAAAGAAACGACATTTGTTCATCACTGACAATAAGCCCTTATTTTATAACTTACATTTTCTAACGCGCATAACTCGCTTCGCTCAGACAGATGCGCTAGAGTTATCTTTGGCGGGCAAGTGTCAGTAAGCTGTGTTCGGTCAGGGATTTCACCCCCGAACCCCCCTAGAATTAATAGCAAGATTATTTCTTTTAAATCAATTTCAAACCCCCCATAAATGAATTTCGTATTTTTTCTTAGAGAACGGTTATTCAGGAGGGCGAGGACTGCTCGAACCGACCAACGGGAGGTGAGGTTCCGCAGCAGACCCATTATTAAAATAAGTACCTATTTATAGTATCCTTTAAATCATGAAAGATTGTATTAAACAAAAAGTCTGTGAATTTTTAGAAAAATATAACCTCCTGAACAGCAATAGTTCTCTTCTTGTTGCATTTTCAGGAGGGGTTGATTCGCTCTGTCTTTTGGATGTTTTATATGACCTTTCTAAAGATTATAATTTCAAACTTGCAGCAGCACATTTAAACCATAACTGGCGGGCAGAAGAATCTAAAAGGGAAGAAGAAAAAGCAAGAGAATACTGCCATTCAAAAAATATAGCTTTTTACAGCGAAACTCTTTCTGAAAATCTCCCTCATACAGAACTTGAAGCCAGAAATCAAAGATATGAGTTTTTCAAAAGAGCAGCAAAAAAGCTTAATTCAACAGCAATCCTGACAGGACATACACTTACAGATCAGTCAGAAACTGTTCTTTATAGAATTATTAAGGGCACAGGTATAAAAGGACTAAAAGGGATTCCCGAAGTTAGATATCAGAAGGATTCTGTGCCTGTTTACAGACCTATGCTTGAAATAACCAGAGAACAAACTACCGAATATTGCAGAGAAAATAATTTAATCCCAAATATTGATTCAAGCAACCTGAATGAAACTTTTTTAAGAAACAAAATCAGACTTTCGCTCATGCCGGAATTAAAAAAATATAATAAGGATATTGAAGAAGCTTTATTCAGACTATCGAAAATTTCAGCAGAATCAGAAGAACTTATTGAAGAATATACAAGCCAGATTAAGAAAAGAATTTACATCGAAGAAGAGATAAACACTAAAGAGTTTTTAAACCTCTCTAAAGCTGCTCAAAACCGAATCATTCTTGATCTTTTACTTTCGCAAGAGATTGAATACGATTTTGAAAAAATTAATGAAATATCAGATTATATATATAAAAATTCAAGACTAAAATCCGGCAATACTCTCTCTATTGGTGAAAATAGCTGGCTGTTTATATCTTCTAAAATAATTAAAATAATTCACTCAATCAGGGCTGATGTGGTAAAATCAACAGTAACAGCTGACCTGAATGGTGAAACACATAATTCTGATATTGACAAAACACTTGTTGCCACTCTATGGAAAGGGGAAAATCCCGAAAGATTTCCTGATGAATTTTCCCAAACAGCTTATGTTGATTTAAGCAGGATAAAAGAGCCTGTTTATTTCAGGACAAGGAGACTCAGCGATAAGATTCAGCCATTTGGCATGCAGCAGAAAGTTAGGTTAAAAAAATACCTTATAAACAAAGGTATTCCTGAATTTCAAAGAGATAGCTTACCTGTTGTGGCAACAGATTCAGAGGTACTATGGATAGTTGGAGTCGGAATAAGTGAGTTATTAAAAGTTTTCGATAAACCAACTCATATATTAACAGTTAAATGAGGAATTTATCCAGAATGAACGTTATTGACAAAAAAGAAGAACATTTGCTTGAGATATTTTCAAAAGATATGATTCAAACCAGAATCACGGAATTAGCTGAAAAAATTAATACTGAATTTGATAAAAATGAAGAACTTTATGTCATTGGAGTATTAAGAGGATCGGTTTTATTTGTATCTGATCTGGTAAGACACCTTAAAATGCCGGTTCAAATTGAATTCATAAGACTATCCAGTTATGGAAATGATCAAAAATCTTCCGGTAAAGTTAAATCAGTAGATCTATCTTTGCCAACTCTTGAAGACAAAAATGTTTTAATAGTTGAAGATATTGTAGATACAGGATTAACAGCACATTTTCTCATTGATTACATAAAAGATCAGCATAATGCAAAGCAAGTTAAGTTTGCATCATTACTCGACAAGACATGTGCCAGAGTTCATCCTGTAAACATTGATTATATAGGTTTTGAGATTGATGATAAATTTGTCGTCGGCTACGGCCTTGATTATCAGGGTTATTACAGAAATCTTCCCTACATAGGATATTTTCCACAATAGATGAATAAATATGATTTTACAGCGGCATTTATTGTTCCAACAGGTATAGGAGCATCAATAGGCGGATATGCAGGAGACGCATCTCCCTGCGTAAATCTTATTTCAAAAATATGCCCTGTTATAACCAATCCTAACGCAGTTAATGCAGCTATTTTGTCGGGCATAAACGAAAATATTCTCTATACTGAAGGCTTTGCAATAGACAGATTTTTTAAGGGAGAAATAGCTCTTAGACCTTCAAAATACAATAAAATTGGAGTTATTTTTGATAAAGCAATACCTGAAAATATACTGAATGTTCATATAAATACAATCAATGCGGTAAAAACAGTTTACGGAATTAATGTTATCGGTTATGAAATAACAAAAGATGTTGTTGGAGTTAATTTTTCTATATCAGAATCAGGAATATCATCAGGTAATGTTGAAAACTCAGAAACTTTAATAAAAACAGGCAGGAGTCTGATAGACAAAGGCGCTGAAGCCCTTGCAGTTGTCTGTTCTTTTGATTCTTCAGAGGATATTGATTATTCGAAAGGACAGGGTGTTGATCCAATAGGCGGAGTTGAAGCAATTATATCCCATATACTAACAAAAGAATTCAATATACCTGTTGCCCATGCCCCTGCATTTAATGATCTTTCCATAGATTCAAAAATTGTGGATCCAAGAGCTTCAGCGGAATACATTACAACTGTTTTTCTGCCCTGCGTACTTTTGGGACTTTATAATGCACCAAAGCTGGTTAACATTAATAATGCTAATTATTGCGATATTACACTTGACAAAATCAAAGCTCTCATTGTTCCATGTGATTGTTTAGGAGGGATACCAGTTTTAAAAGCAATTGAAAATAACATTCCGGTTATTGCAGTTGAAGAAAATAAAACAGTACTTGATATAACTGCTGAATCACTTGGTATTGAAAGCAAAATAATTAAAGTAAAAAATTATCACGAAGCAGCCGGCCGACTATTGGCTTTAAAAGAAGGAATTTATTTTTAAAAAAGCCGGAGAATAATCTCCGGCTTTTAAATTTATATTTTACTTATTTATCCGCAGCAGCTGTTTGAACAGCAGCAGCCGCATGATAGGGCTTTTTTAGCTGCTTCCATATCAACCTGGATACGTCCGTCAACTGCAATGCCTTCTGCTGTCTTGTCAGAAATCTTGAGAGGATTGATATCAAGTTCCTTGATAAAGCTGAAATCTTTAACAAGCTGTGAAAGTCTTAATAAAGTTTCTTCTATCTGAGGAATATTTGCAGGAACTGCTCCTCTTGCTCCTTTAAGGATTTTGTATGCTTTAACTGATTCGATCATTTCTTTTGCATCGATATCAGTTAAAGGAGCAATTCTGAATGCTATATCCTTAATGGTTTCAATATAGATGCCGCCGAGTCCGAACATCATCATATGTCCGTACTGAGGATCTGTTGCAATACCACAGACCATTTCACGGTTACCTTTAACCATTTCCTGAATAATCATACCGTCAAGGTCATTTTCAGAATATCCATGAGCATTTAATCTCCCAATAAGAGCTGCATACTCATCTCTGATTTCTTTTTCACTGTTAATTCCAACTACAACACCACCTACTTCGGTTTTATGTGAAATTTTGGTGGATGTAATTTTCATTACAACAGGATAACCAATTTTATTTGCTTCTGCTGCAGCTTCATCAACGTTTGAAGCAAATGCATACTTACATGTTCTGATACCGTAAGCTTCAAGAACATCGATAGATTCCAGTGTTGTAAGCTGGTCTCTGTTTTCGCTTAAAGCATTTTTAATAATTTCTTTAGCTTTTTCAGTATTTACATTAAATGCAGGTTCACTACCTACCGGTCTTTCCACCCATCTACGCTGAACGTCAAGTTTTGACATAGCTTTTGCAGCTGATTCAGGATATTGG
>Ga0074198_1001060_pt1 | contig 21085 bp, 25 predicted proteins | sample EPASupsiteSAE323_FD_64527 | JGI IMG/M metagenome (GOLD analysis project Ga0074198, IMG submission 64527) | Bioremediated contaminated groundwater from EPA Superfund site, New Mexico - Sample SAE3-23 | ecosystem: Environmental > Aquatic > Deep subsurface > Groundwater > Contaminated ...
TGTGGATTCGGGTAGGTTTTGGACGTTTCAAACGAGGTGTCTTTTATGAAGAACGAAATCAAGTCTGTTGTTTTTGCAATCATCGCGCTGGTGCTTTTGTCGCCGGTTGCGCTTGCGCTTGACGGCAGCAAGCTTGCTGGCCAGATCGAGGTCCGCAACGAGTCGTACTACACGCCGTTCCCGGTCGAGCCCGGCACTTACTTTGACTTCTTTGCGTCGGTGAAGAACGTGGGCAAGGACACGCTGTCGGTGACTTGCGGCCTAGACCCCAAGTACCCGTTCTCTATGGACGCAGGCGAGGAGAACTACCGCACCTTCACCCGCATGGCCGAAGCAAAGGAGGCGCTCCTGAACTTCCGGGTGCGCGTTGCAGACACCGCAGTGGAAGGCACGAACTACCTTGACTTCACGTGCAGGAACGTGGACACCGGCCAGGTCAACACCGTGCAGTTCAAGATAAGCATAAAGGCAAAGGCCGCGACCGTGAACATCGAGGCAGTGACGTCCAACCCCGGCACGATAAGGCCGGGCCAGAAGGCCACGCTCAACGTGTTTGTAAACAGCGCCTCGCCCAACTACCTGCGCGACTTCAAAATCAGCCTCGGGGTTGGCACTGACGTCTTGCCGTTTGCGGTGATTGGCGGGACAAACGAAAAGCTCGTCTCGGAAATCGCGCCCCAGCAGTCGGTCAACTTCTCGTTCGAACTCATGGCCTACCCGTCGGCGGATTCCGGCGTGTACAAGCTGCCCATCACAATCACGTACTCCGACAAGCTCGGGCAGTCGTATTCCATCACCCAGTCCTCGGGACTTGTGATTGGGAGCGAGCCCAACCTGGAGATTGCGGCGGAAAGCTCGGAGGTGTCGCGCGCAGGCTCCACCGGAAAGGTGATTTTCCGCGTGATGAACCGCGGGCTTGTTGACGTCAAGACCCTGCGCATAGAAATTCAGCCGTCCGAAGACTACGTGATGCTGTCCTCGCCTTCGCAGTTCATAGGCTCGATCAACGCCGACGACTTCGAGACCGCGGAGTTCCGCATCCACGTGTCGGAGAACGCTACTGCGCCGCTTGTGTTGAACGCAAAGATGTACTACTCCGACACCTCGAACGCCGAGTTCGCATCCGCTGCCGCAGCTTCGCTGCCGCTGTTCACCCAGGTCGAGGCGATACAGTACGGGCTTGAGACGATACCCGACAACACGCTGATGTACATACTCATCCTGCTTGTTGTCCTGTACCTGCTCTACAAGTACGTGCTCCCGCCGGTGTCCGGCTTTGTCACGGAGTACTTCGGCAGGCAGAAGGCAAAGAAGTAATGTCGGATGCCGGTTCGGGGGATGGGAAACGCCTTTGGCGGTTTCTTTCCCTTCCTCATTCCCATTCTTTTTTTCATTTTTTCAACAAAATCCCGAAATGTCGTTCAGGTGTTTTCTGCTGTGCTTGGCCTTGACAGTTTCCTGTCGCTTTTTTCGCTTGTCCTTGACAGCATATCGCACCGCAAGCTCCGCTCCTTTTTGACAATGCTCGGCATCTTCATCGGAGTTGCGTCGGTGGTTGCGCTGATTGCGTTAGGCCAGGGGCTTTCGGACTCCATCAACGGCGAGTTCAAAAAAATCGGGGTGGACAAGCTCTCGGTAACTCCCGGCGGCAGCGCCATCTCTTCGATGTACGCGTCCAGCAAGCTCACCGAGCGCGACTTCTCGGCAGTCAAGCGCGTGACCGGCGTCGAAAAGGCGGGGTACATGATGACGCGCTCGATGCAGGTCCAGCATGGCGACAAGAAGACTTTTGCCATGGTCAGCGGCATATCCACCTCCAGCGACGATGCCGGGCCGATAGAGGAGTTCCTCGGCATAGAGATGGAGCAGGGCCGGACGCTGAACGCAAACGACCGGTACAAGGCAATGGTCGGCGCGCGGCTTGCGAGCGAGAACATATTCGGCCACGAAATCAAGCTCAACGACGTCGTGGTAATCAACAACACGGAGTTCCGCGTTGTGGGAATACTCAAGAAGGTCGGAAACCCCATGGTGGATGGAGCGTTCATGATACCCGGCGACACGGCCAAGGAAGTGATGGGCACTAACGAGTACAGCAGGTTCGTGCTCAAGCTCTCGTCCGGCATAATCCCGAGCGAACTGCGCGACGACGTGGAGAAGGCGCTGAGGCAGTCGCGGGGCGTCACCAAAAAGACCCAGGACTTCCAGGTCAGCACCTCCGAGCAGCTGCTTGAGAGCTTCAACACGATTTTTGGCGTGGTGCAGGCAATCATCATAGGCATCGCCGCAATTTCGCTTCTTGTGGGCGCAATCGGCATCATGAACACGATGTACACCGCGGTCTTGGAGCGCACCAAGGAAATCGGCATCATGAAGGCCGTTGGCGCCAAGAATTCCGAGATAATGCTTTTGTTCCTCATCGAGTCCGGACTGCTCGGCCTTGTGGGCGGGGTAATCGGCGTAATACTGGGCTACCTGATGGGCAAGGTTGCTGAAGTGATTGCAAACCAGGCGCTGGGCACGGACTTGCTCAAGCTGTACTTCCCTCCGGAACTGATAATAGGCGCCCTTGCCTTCTCGTTCATCATAGGCGCGCTTTCGGGAATGGTCCCCGCACGGCAGGCCTCGCACATGCGGCCGGTTGACGCGCTGCGATATGAGTAAGGTGTTTTTCATGGTTGATGCAAAAGGCCCACTCAAGTACGCTTTAGTGCTGGTTGTAATCGTCGGATTGGTCGTCTACTATTATTCCAGCCAGACCTTTAATCCGTGTTCACAGAACAGGGAGTGCGGGGCTTGGTTGCACCAGTCTAATTTCACAGGAGAACCTGTTTCGCAAGATACGCCCAATCTCTTGATTGTCCGGGAAACCGGCGGAGTCACCGGCCCCTCATTTCCTTGTTGCATGCTCAACAACGGTTCGAAGGCAGATACTTCGACGCCAGGCTTCTATACCTCCTGCAACGTCAGCGGTCTGCGAATTACCGCCTGCAACGCCGTAACTTTGGATTGCCCGTCAAAACAGTACAACCGACAAACAGGAGCCTGTATAGTTTCATAAGTATTCTGAAAATGCGTTATATGTAGCGTCGGTGTTTGTCTGAATGAAAAAACTGTTCGCATTCAAAGTCTCCTTCCAAGGCCCAAAGGATTTCGCCCCTTCCGAAGAGCGGCTCATCCTGTGGCCTGGCCGCGCAGACATGGCAATCATAGGCAGGCACGCGAAGGCGACCTCGCACAGGATGTGGAGGCGCGCGCAGAAGGCGTCCCCCGCAAGCGTCAAGTTCTCCCCGCACTCCTATTCGCACTCGCTTTCTGTGATGATTTCCGCGCTGATGCACGCCTTCCTGCAAAAGCGCCCCAAGTCCGCTGACGGCGGCAGGCTCTACAAGTTCTTTTCCGACGAGCGCGCTGCTGAACGCGCAATCTCGCTTGTGAAAAAGCCGCTCACGCAATCCGTGTCCTTTTACGCAATCGACATCAACGCGCTGCCTTCGCAGTACGACGTCGCCCTGCTTCTCATGCGTTCGCGCTCAACAACCGGAATAGACGAGGTCTTTGCAATCCCGCTGGTGTTCGGCTTTGAGAACGTAGTATCAGACCCGGCGGTGCGCGGCGGGGTTCGCCTCCAAAGCGCCCTGCCCTCGGCAGCGTGCAAGGTCACCGGTTCGCTGCGGCTCTCAATAGGCGAGAGCAGGCTCCTGCTGACTCCTGTTTTTGAGGAAAATTAAGCGTCGGGCAGAGCGGTTGCTTGCCCATTGAAAATTAAAGTTGGGCGGCAAAATGTTTTGCCACCAAGAATCAGTCTTGTTTGCCTACGGGCGTCCTTATCGGAGCACCGAAAGCGGGATTGCGTTTTTTTCGAATTCGAGCTTTGCAAGCACGAGCGAGTTGATTGTGTTGAGGTTGTTCTTGACAAGGCAGGGTGCTCCCATCGCAAGCTGGAGCGCGCGTGCGCCCACTACCCTGGCGACTTCGTACTTGGTCATGTCCTTGAACTTCACGGTTGCTGATGACATTGGAAAGCTGCACCTCAGGTGGAAGATAAAAAAGTCCCGAAAGATTGTGTTTCTCCGGTCTATCTTTTGGGCTGTTCAAAGCATTAAATACTTTCCAACGGTTGCTTTTTGGGAGTTTGAGCAACAATGGCATCTGAAGTAGCAAAAAATGTCCGGGCGTACTTGCAAAAAGTCGCAGACCCGAAATTTCAGGAAAAAACCAGGCGCTTCTTCACCGAGCCAATCCGGCCGATGGGCGTCCCCATACAGGGGTGCACGCGGGCAGTTGCCGATGCAGTGGTGAAGGCGAAGGCCGCCGGGACCCCGATTACCCTGGAGGACACCAAGGCCGCTGCCAAGGACCTCTACTCGAGCGGAATCCTTGAGGAGCAGTTCTGCGCGAACATCCTCCTTGCGCGGATGCAGAAGAAATTCGAGGAAAACGACTTGAAGTTCTTCGAGTCCATCATTCCCGCCTACGTGGACAACTGGGCGTGCTGCGACGGCCTGTGCTCAATCACGGGCAAGCTCTACGAGCGCTACCCCAAGCAGGCGCAAAAGCTCCGCGTGTGGACGAAGTCAAAGAACCGCTGGGTGAAGCGCGCGTCAGTGGTGTGCCTTGTTGTGCAGGTGCGCCGCGGCTTGTTCATCGACTTGGTCTACTCGAACGTTTCGGCGATGCTTTACGATTCCGACGACCTCGTTCGCAAGGCAAACGGGTGGGCGCTGAGGCAGGCCGGAAAGTTCGACGAAAAGCGTCTAATCAAGTTCCTTGAAAAGCACGCCGGCATGCCGGCGATAACCTTGTCGTACGCGATGGAGAAGCTTGACGAAAAGACAAGAAAGAGAATACGCTCGCTTAGGCCGTGACTTTAGAAAAAGTAATGCTGGCGGCAAAATGCCGCCTTCCAAAAGGAAAACTACTGGACTACTTCCATTGTGCCGAACTTGCCGAGCGTGAGCTGGTTCTTGTCCTGCCAGGTGTTGACGTAGCCCTTGGTAATCTTGATTTTGTTGCCAACGGCGACCTCGTCAATCTTTTCGTTCCAAAGCACGAGCGCTATGGTTCCGGAGTCGTCTTTGATGATGACGTTTGCCACGCGGAGCTTGCGTCCCATCTTGTCGATTTCGCGGGGAGTCTCGATGTCAACTACCTCCGCGTCAAGGTCCACGTTGCCTGTTCCGGGGCTGAGTTCTGAAATCTTCACATAAATCACCTGCTTACAAAAGAAGCGTTTTCTGCCGCACCGCGGCACTTATTTTTTGAAATGCCTGAGCTTATAAAACCGAGTTACGCCTTTCTTTTGATATGCGCAAGTCCAAGGCAAACCCCGGCAGAACGCCGGGCATAAGGCCCCGTCTTTTCCGTTCCAAGGCCGCAAGGGCCAACCGGCCGGAGGATTCCTTTGCAGCTGAAAGCTTCTACGAAAGCGGAGAAGGCGACGCGCACCGCGACAGGAACGCCATCCGCAACATCCAGGGAAAGATTACCCTGCGCGGCCTTGAACTGCTGGCCGTTGCCCCCCCTGCAAGGCTCCTTGACGCAGGGTGCGGCTCCGGCTTCTCAAGCCTGATCGCACAAGCAGTGGGGTTTGAAGTTTCAGGTTTTGACCTTGACAGGAAAATGGTAGATGCTGCGAGAAAGGCCGGGGTGGACGCTAAGGCCGGAAACCTCATCAAAATCCCCTTCGAGGACGGTTCTTTCGACGCCGCAATCTCAATATCCGCCTTGCAGTGGCTTGGCGCAGGCAAGCCGCCAAAGCAAGCTTTTGATGAATATTACAAGTCCGCAAAGGAATTCGCACGCGTCCTCAAGCCTTCAAGCCGGGCGGTAATCCAGTTCTATCCCCGGAACGAGGACGAGGCGTTCTGCGCAGGCAAGGCGTTCCGCAAGGCAGGGTTTGCGGTGAGGCTTCAGATAGACTCTGCGGACAACCCCAAAAGGCGCAAAACCTACCTGGTTTTGGCGCTGCAAATCGCCTAAAAAACCCTTCGGTTTTCCCTCGTAAACTTCGCGATTGGTTCCAGCTTAAAAACCATTAGAAGCCAAGTATATTCAGTGCGGATTTTAGTGCACTTTTTAGGGTAATTTTGAGGGATTTTTCATGGCCGCTGAAGATGAGATGACCACTGTAGACGCCGTAGCACAGGAAGCCGCAGCCGAAGTTGTTGCTGAAGGCGAAGAGGCCGAGGATGCCGAGTCGCCGTCATTGCCTTTCCCGAACGCGCGCGTAGTCAAGATAATCAAGGAAAACCTCAAGCGCGAGCACCAGATAAAGCGCGACGTCAAAGTCGGCGCAAACGAGCTTGCAGGACAGATAATCGCGGACGTTGCCCAGAGCATGGACAACGAGGAGTACTTCACCCTCTCAATCGAGCACTTCAACAAGGCAGCGCGCAAGTACCGTGAGATTCACCTGAACCAGAAGCGCATAATGCGCATCAAGAAGGTCCTTGAGAAGCAGCGAGCTGAAATCGACGAAATCATAGCAGAAATCGAGCTCGAGCAGCCGGGTGCCATGAACACGCACCAGGCGCCATCGAACGGCCAGCAGACGGCCTAGTTTTTTCTTTTTTTCCATTTACTTCTTATCAAGTGCATTTCCATGTCCGAAGAACCCGCCGCTGTTTCAGATGCCGTTGCGCCAGAATCAGTTGCTGAAACGCCAAAGCCAGCAGCGGAAACGCCAGCTGCCGTGTCAGAACCCGCTGTGGAAACTCCCGCAGTTGCTCCGGCACCTACAAAGCAGGACATCGAGGCAATACGCGAAAAGAAGCAGATGTCGCAGAAGCAGGTCTCCGAGCTTGTCACGCAGAACCGCTCAAACATTGCTCGCTTCAAGGACCTGTCGTCCAAAATCAAGCTGGAAAAGCAGCGCCGCGACGAGCTTAACGCAAAGACCAAGGACCTGCGCGCAAAGCGCCACGAGATGATCGAGAAAATCAAGGAAGCGCGCGCCAAGCTCAACGCAGTTCTTGACGAGGTCCAAAAGATTCCCGCAGGCCCCAACGCCGAGCAGCTCAAGGCCGAGATTGATTCGCTGGAGTGGTCCCTCCAGACCGTGGCGCGCTCCGCAAAGGCCGAGAAGGAGCTTTCAAAGAAAATCCGCGAGCTTGAAAAGCAGCTCCCGCTTGCTGTAAAGAAAGTCGACGCTTCAGGCGCAATCAGGGCGCTGCGCACCGAAATCCGCACCCTCGAAGAGCCGCTGGAGGCCCTTGACAAGGAGCTCAAGCCCGCTTTGGAGGAGGCCAATGGCCACCACCACAAGCTAATCTCATACTACAAGGAAGCCGAACAGCTTTCCAAGTCCATCTCCTACGCGTTCTCCCAGCTTGACATGGCCCGGCTTGAGGCGCAGACCGACACCAAGGCCTATTTCGAGGCAGTCGGCGCCGTGCGCGAGAAGGAGCAGGGCTACCAGCAGGAGCTGCGCGAGCTTGAGCGTGCAGAGCGCGAGAAGGAGCGCGCGGAGAAGGAGGCTGCAAAGCACGCGACCCAGCAGAAGATTTCCGAGGCCGCAAAGCCCATCTACGAGAAGTTCAAGGCAGGAAAGAAAATCTCCACGGAGGAGTTCCTCATCCTGCAGGGTTCGGGACTGCTTTAATTCTTTTTCGTATTTTTTGTTTTCATTTCTTTTCGTGCAATTTTCGGCACGGATGCGTCTGGCGCAGTCTCATCGCTTTTTCCACGGCCAAAGAAAAGAAATGTCGCCAGGTACGCTTCCATTAGTCCAAACCCGATATAGCCAACCGTTTCTAGAATAATTAGCAGGATGCTGAGCGTGAACGCGATTTTTACGCGCACGTTATAGATTGCCCAGATGCAAATTAAAAGGACTGCGTACCGAAAGGGCGTTATCTTAGTTATTATTCGGTTGTAACTCGGGATTATTATTGCAACCAACATCGCGTAGCCCACTATCATGTAACTTTGTTTAATTATGTCCTGTATGTCAACGAGGCCCGCCGCGTTCAATATTAGCGCCGCAAGCCCAAGAGAAACCCCGAGTTGTATTAGCAGCGCAAAGCCCGTGTCTGCGGATTCTCCCCACGAGTAGGTCTTTTTTGGATTCATTTGGGTCGCTCCAAATTTTTCTTCAGCAGCGCCAATTATTACGTAGAAAAACGCGGTTCCCAAAAAAAATCCTGCGAACGCGAAAATGGCTTGTACGAGTGTCGAAAAGACGACCAGCGCGCCTACGGCGATTAAGATGATGGTCGTGCTTTCCCGCGTAAAAATCTTGACGTCTACGATTGGGGCGTTTGCATGCCGCCTCGAAACAAAATGAACGCCAAAAAACAACAGTCCCAGGAGGGTCGTTGCAAGGGGGTTTTGAAGAAACGCGGTTATCCCAAAAAAACACGCAATTATTTCGACTATTCTCGCAATCAGTCCGTTGATGTTCTGCAGCCAACCTTTGATGGCATCAAGGTAGTTGACGACTTTTATCAAACCATTTTCCATTGCAAGCTGCACCTTTCAAGCCTTCATTCGTTTGTTGATTATTAATTTACTCGTAGGACAAACATCCCTCAGAGGGCACTCCCGGCACTTTGGCCCAACAGGCCTGCACACCGTCTGGCCGAGGCGGACGAAATACTCGTTGACTACGAGCCAGTCATTTTTATCGAAGGCTTTTTGCAGTTCGATTTCAGTTTCTTCCGGAGTCTTTGCCTTCCTGTCAGCAAGCCCCAGCCTGTGGCTAATCCTGAAAACGTGCGTGTCAACAGGAATCGCCGGAATCCCGAAGCCGTACACAAGCACGCACCCTGCTGTCTTTGGCCCGACTCCGGGCAGGGCTTCGAGGGCAGCGCGCGAGTTAGGCACTACGCCGCCATATTCTTTGACAAGAATTTTGCACACGGCCTTGATTTCCTTTGCCTTCTGGTTGTAGAACCCGGCTGCCTTGATCAGCTTGGCAATGTCCGAGGCCCTTGCGTTTGCGATGGCCTTCGCAGTAGGGTACTTTGCAAAGAGCCTCGCGCTTGCTATGTCGGTGTTTTCGTCCCGCGTGCGCTGGGAGATTATCGTCGAAATCAGGACCTCGAACGGTCCGTAGGCGGACTTCTGGCCTAGGAAAGTCTTTCCCTTCAGGAACTTTGAAAGCCGCCCGATTACGATTCTTGCCAGCCGCCGCCTTTGCGTGGTGTCCATTGCATTAAATTCGTCGCTTGCGCCCAATAAATTATGGCGGAATCGCAAGCAAAGGCAAGCGCGGCAAAACCAAATGCGGCGGCATACGTTCTATCGCCACAGGCGCGCAGTCTCCTCAAAAGGCCGTTCGGATTGCTGTTCTGCGAGCCGCAGGCGGCCAAAAAAGCGGCCGCGTTTATTTCAACGTTGAGTCCCGCCGCTATTGTTGTAGTAGGAGACGCCACTTTCTCTTCCATGAAAAAAACAGGCGTCTTTGCGGACCTGGCAATAGTTGACGGCCGCACGCTTCGCAAAAAAACCGGCTTGCCTGCGGGCCTTCCCAAAAAAAGGTTTAGGGTTCGCAATGCCGCGGGCACGATATCCGTCGCGCTGGTCAAGGCGGTATCCGCAGCGTCCGCCGCATTTTCGAAATCGCCCGTTCCGCTGGCCATAATTGTTGACGGCGAGGAGGACCTCGCAGTCCTTCCGGCAGTCCTGTCACTTCCGTTCAATTCCGTAGTGCTTTACGGCCAGCCGAAAAAAGGGATAGTGGCTGTAGTCGTGGACGAAAAAACAAGGGCGCGGGCGCGTGCAGTGCTTTCGAAGTTCAAGTAGCTTCCAATCCGCCTAAGCTGCCCGCTTCCACAGCGTTCCAGTCGGCTTGTCCGCAAGTATGATTCCTTTCTTGCTTAGCGTGTCGCGAATCGAGTCGGCCTTCTTGTAGTCTTTCGCCTTCTTAGCCTCGTCGCGCTGTGCAACCAATGCCGCGACTTGAGCGTCCGAAATCTCCGCGTCCGCTTCCTTTGCATCGAACAGTCCTAGCACTCCGTTGGCAAGTTTTTCATATGCCTCGGCAAGGTGCTCAAACGATTTCCTTGACGCTTCATTTTGGGCAGCAAGCCTGTTCGCAAGGTCCTTCAGCTCAAACAGCGAGGCAAGCGCAAGCGGGGTGTTGAAGTCGTCGTCCATTGCAGCTTCGAATTTTTCGGCTATTACGTGGACGTCCGCCTTCACTGCAGAATCAGAATCTGATTTTTCCGGCCTTAATCTGTCATTTGCGTTTCTTGCAAGCAGTTCGCGCGTGTCAAGCAGCTTTTGCAGCGTCGGCCTCAGTTCCTCAATCCGTTCTGGCGATGCATCTATGGGGCTCCTGTAGTGCGTTGAGATGTAAAATAGGCGCACCAGCCGCGGACTGTGCTTTTCAAGCGCCTGCCGGAGCGTGACGAAGTTGCCAAGCGACTTTGCCATCTTGTCCTTGCCAACGACGATGAACCCGTTGTGCAGCCAGCAGTTGGCAAAGGGCTTTCCCGTCGCGGCTTCAGACTGGGCGATTTCGTCCTCATGATGCGGGAAAATCAGGTCTTGCCCGCCGCCGTGGATGTCAAGGGTGTCTCCAAGGTGCTTGGTGCTCATCACCGAGCATTCGATGTGCCAGCCCGGCCTTCCTTTTCCCCAGGGCGAATCCCAGCTCGGCTCTCCCGGCTTTGCGCTCTTCCACAGCGCAAAATCCCCGAATGCTTTCTTTCGCTCGTCAACTCCAACGCGCGCTCCTGCCTTGAGGTTTTCGCGCTCCTGCCCGGAGAGCTTGCCGTAGGCGACGAACTTGGAGACTTCGAAATAGACGTCCTTGCCGCTGCCGTGCTCGCCTTCCACTGCGTACGCGTAGCCGTTGTTGATGAGCCTCTGCACGAACTTGACGATGTCGGGTATGGTCCGGGTCACAAGCGGGTAAGCGTCAGCGCGCATTATCCCCAGGGCGTCCATGTCCACGAAGTATTCTTCCGAAAACTTCTTCGAAAGCTCAAACGGGTCCTGCTTTGCCTCGGCTGCCCTCTGGATTATCTTGTCGTCGATGTCAGTGAAGTTCTGGACGTACTTGACGCTGTATCCTTTGTGTGCAAGATACCTCCGCACGACGTCAAACGCGGTGTAGCACCTTCCGTGGCCAAGGTGGCAGTAGTCGTAGGGCGTGATGCCGCACACGTACATTCCCACCTTTCCCTCGCGCAGGGCGACGAACTTTTTCTTTCCCTTCGAAAGGGTGTCAAACATTGCAAGTGTCATTTCCAATCACGTTGCTTGGACATTATACTTAAGCAGAGGGAGGGAGTCGAACCCTCTTAAATCGCTTTGCAGGCGATCGCGTAGCCGTTCCGCCACCTCCGCATAGTATTCTCTTGTGCGGTGTTAGATGAAATTCCTTTGCCGGCAACCCGGCGCAGCGCCCGCGCGTTTTGCAGGCGCTTTTTTTGTACGGGCAGCTAATGCTCCCGTGAGAACTAGTGACAACAGAAGAAAGTGTTGTATGCAACGGCCTTTTGGGTCATCATGATTGTTTTGCCTTTGTCGATTTTTATTTTCTTTCCCTTGCATTTTTGGCTGCAAGTCTACATCAAAAGCAGGCCGAACACGACCAGGAGGATTATGTAGTAGAACAGCTGGTCGAAGTTGTCGCCACGCACGAACAGGTCAAAGAACGTGATGGGGTCGGCCATGTGCTTCTGCTCGACGAACCAGCAGTTGTCGTCGCCGCCCTTGATTTTCTTGCTTTCGCGGGTGAAGCGGAACTGTGCCTGCGACTCTCCCTTGATATGGGTCATTTGTAACAACCTATTAATAGTAACAAATGGCTTTTGGGACTTTTATTCCTTTCGCGGAGCCGAAAAGTTCGGCTTTTGACGAATGCCGTTGCCGTTTAAACCCCGGGTTTCGAAATACTATTTTAGACCGGTGATTTTTCAAATGCAAAAGCCCCACAACCGCAAGACCAAGATAGTGTGCACAATAGGCCCCGCGACCGAGTCGCTTGAGGGAATCCGCAAGCTTGCGGACGCGGGCATGAACGTGGCGCGCATCAACCTCTCGCACGGCAGCCTCAAGACGCACGAGCAGAAGCTTTCCAACATCCGCACGGTGAACGAGAGCCGCACCGACAAGGTGGCAGTGCTTTTGGACACCCGCGGCCCGGAAATCCGCACAGGCAAGGCACCGGTCAAAGTCCAGCTTGTCGAGGGTGCCGAGCTTGAGGTCACAAGCGACGGCGTGCCAAGTACCAACGAAAAAATCAGCCTCAACTACGCGAACCTTCCCAAGATAGTCGTGCCAGGCTCAAGCATCTTCCTTTCGGACGGCAACATCGAGCTTGAAGTCGTGCAGGTCAAGAAGAAGTCCGTAAAATGCAAGGTAAAAATCGGCGGCGAGCTCGGCTCCAACAAGAACGTGTGCATCCCCGGGGCCAACCTTGAGCTTCCCACGCTTTCCAAGGACGACCTTTCCGACATCAAGGAAGGCGCTCGCTGGGGGATTGACTTTGTAGCCCAGTCGTTCGTGCGCGGCCCCGAGGACGTCCTTGAGCTAATGGAAGTCCTCCACGACGCGGGTTCGGATGCGCACATGATTGCAAAAATCGAGCTCGCCTCCGCATTCGACCAGGTCGACCGCATCATCGCAGCAGCGGACGGCCTGATGGTCGCCCGCGGGGACCTTGGCGTGCAGGTTCCAATAGAGCGCATACCTGCAATGCAGAAGATGATCGTCCAGAAGTGCAACGCGGCCGGAAAGCCGGTCATAGTCGCAACGCACATGCTGGAGTCGATGACTACGAACCCGCGGCCAACCCGCGCCGAGGCAACCGACGTTGCCAACGCGGTCTTTGACGGCGTGGATGCGGTCATGCTTTCAGGCGAGACCGCGGCAGGCAGGTACCCGATAAAGACCGTTGAGATGATGGCGCGCATCTGCGCCGAGGCGGAGAAGTCCAAGGTGTCGCACGCGCTCTCCAGCCCTGCCGAGTTTGTCAAGCCAAGCATGAGCTACGCAATCAGCCGCTCTGCGTGCAGCCTTGCGGACGACCTGGATGCGGACTCCATACTCGTGCCGACTTCAGGCGGCTTCACCGCCCGGCTGGTCGCCCAGCAGCGGCCCGGGGCGGAGATAATCGCGCTCACCCCGGATGTCCGCGTAATCAACAAGCTTGCCCTGGTGCGCGGCGTTCGCGCCCTCCTGTTCAAGGCAAAGGTGCAAAGCGAAGGCACGATGCAGCAGGCAGTCGAAGCTGCCCACAAGTCGGGTTTTGTAAAAGACGGCGACCTTGTCGTGGTCACCGGCGGAGTTCCCCTCGGGCTTTCGGGAAGCACCAACACCATCCACGTGCAGAGGGTGGGCAAGTCAGCAGATTTGCCGGGACCGGCCAAGCTTCCAAAGTCTGGTTGAGCCTTCAGTTGCGGAGTCTCCTTTTTCACTTCCTGGCAACGTACTGGAAGTAGTCCGCCCCGGCGTCGCGGCCTTTCTTGAAATCGGAGTACTGCTCGACGTCCTCAAATCCAGCCTTGTGTATGAGCGAGTGCAGCTCGCCTTCCTTGAACGGGTATACATAAATGTATCCCGTGCGCCCGTCCTCGTGCGCGATTCTCAAAACGACTTTCTTCGGCCCTATCTCTATGGGCGCGCCCTTCACTTTCTTTCCGCAATAGACGTATTTTCCCGAGTAGCGGAAGTCTCCCTTCAGGATTTTTTCCCTGTTCGCAAGTATGTATTCATAATTTCTCTCATCGATAAGCAGCACCCCGCCGGGCCGGAGCACTTTCCGGAAAGCGGAGAGTGCCTGCAGCTGGTCGGCGGTGCGGAAAAGGTGGGTAAGCGAGTTTCCCTGCAGTACCACTGCGTCAAACGACTCCGGTTCGAACCTCTCGTCGAACTCGCGCCAGTCGTAGTTTTTTATGTTGAGCTGCACGCCCTCCTTTGCGGCGTTCTCAAGCGCCTTCTGCGCAAAAACCGAGTCAAGCTCGTTGCTTGTCACGTTGAAGCCTTGCTTGAGCAGGTAAATCGAGTCGCAGCCGTCGCCCAGGCTCGCATCAACGACTCGCCTGCACCCGTTGTCCTTAAGCAGGTTCGTAATGAACCCGGCCTCGCCGTCCCTGCGCTTCTGCCAGTCTATGTAGTCGCCCCATATGTCCACAAGAACCGGCGAATAGTTTTTTTCGTCCTGGAATTTTCTCATGCAGTTTCCTCTGCATATGCCAAAAGATATTGATTTTTTAAAAAATTCAGGTCAAAACGCGATTTTATTAATTAAATTTTTATTATTTTTCATATGCCAAAAGCCGACCCCAAGGACCTCCTCATCCTTCGCATCCTTGACGCCGATGGCCGCGCAAGCGCCTCGAAGATTGCGAAGCTGACCCGGCTGAGCAAGAGCGCGGTGTCTCAGCGGATTTCCGCGCTCGAGTCCGAAGGCTACATCCAGGGCTATTACGCGCTCATAGACTCCTCGCGCCTTGGCTTGCAGAGCTTCCGCGTGTACCTGAAATACCACAACACCTCCCCACGGATGGAGCGCCAGATAATGGAGTTCCTTTCGCAGGAGCCGCGCGTGTGGTGGTGCGGCAAGATGCAGGGCGACTGGGATGCAGGCCTGGTGGTGTGGGCACGCGACGTGTCTGAGTTCCGCAGCTTCTGGCTCTCGTTCTCGCTCCGATTCCGCCAGCACATAGGCCGCTATGTTGTCAACCCCTACGTGAAGATACGGCACTATTCGCTTGCGTTCCTTTGCAAGGCCGAAGGGGTGGTGCGGCAGGTAGGCACTGTTGGCGAGGGGCCGAAAGCCGCAATAGATTCAACCGACCGCAAGATACTTTCCGTGATTTCGGAGGATGGCCGCTGCCCGCTCATACTGATTGCAAAAAAGACCGGGCTGAGCCCTGGCGTGGTGAAGTACCGGCTGGTAAACCTGGTCCGCGCAGGTGTGATACAGGGCTACCGTGCGATGATAAACAGCGAAAAGCTCGGCTACTCGCTGTACAAGGTCAACTTCGTGCTCAACGACGTGACCAAGCTTGCGGCAATCCGCGAGTTCACCGAGTTCATCCCCAACCTTGCGTACATAGACGAGACTGCGGGCGAGGATTTGGAAGCGGACTATTACCTTTCTTCAGAGCTTGAGCTGGAGAAGCTCCTGGACTCGTACAAGGCAAGGTTCCATTCCGCAATACGCGAGATAAACTACCTCGTGTATTCGCACGTGAGCAAGCAGGCGTACTACCCGCAGAAGATTTAGCGCACAATTTTTTCGTATTCCTTCTTCATTGCAAGCGCATCCGTTTCGATGTTCGGCGACTCCGAGATTATCGTTCCTGAGCAATTGTTGTCAGCAAGGCTCTGCGCAAGGAGCGAAAAGTCAGGCGACTTGGCGTCGATTGTCAGGTGCCTTATTTCTCCCCTTGCCGAAAACTGTATTCCCGCAAAGTGGCAGTGGAGTTGTTTGGTGCCGTCCTTTCCAACAAGGCCGGTTATCGTCTCAAATATCCTGTCAAAGTCCTTCTTGGCCCTCATCGCACCGTTAGCCCTGGCGTGCAAGTGCGCAAAGTCAATAGTCGGCTTGAAACGCTCAAACCCGATTTCATTTGCAAGCGTGTAAAGCTCTTCAAGGTTTCCGAACGCGCTTGGCTTTCCCGTAGTCTCCGGCGCAAGAATTGCCTTTCGGATGCCCTCGGCCTTCATTTTTTCCAGCACGTCCAGACAGCCTTCCTTGACAAGTTCAAACGCTTTTTTCTTGTCAAGCTTCCCGTAATACCCGGAGTGCACGACCACCCTGCCGCCTCCAGCCGCTTCCAATATCCTCGCAGTGTCAATGATTCGCACCTTGCTTGCGGCGACCTTCTCCGGCTCGTCCGAACAAAGGTTGATGTAGTATGGCGCGTGCGCTGAGAGAGTAATCGTGTTTTCCTTGGCTGCCTTGCCGCACTCTACTGCCTTTTCCTGCGCCATCCTTGCGGAGTGCACGAACTCGAACTCGAACGCGTCCAGGCCCAGCTTGCGCACAAAAGCAATCCCGGCAAGCGATTCGCGCTGCGGGCAGGAGAGGGGGATGCCGGCTGTTCCGAAAATCAAGGCCACGCAAAGAGTTGATTTGAAAGGGATTAATAGGATTAGCAACCACGTTAATTTTGGCCGGCACCGGCTTGTGCTGGCCACAAGGCGATGTTCATGGCAACCGTCACTTATCTGGGCCACTCGGCTTTCCGCGTCGAGCTTGAGGGCAAGATTATATACTTCGACCCGTGGTTCGACCCGCGTCCAAGGGCCGCGGAGCGGCTGGTGCCTCCGGCAATACGCGCGGAGAAAATAAAGAAGGCGGACGCAATCTTCATCTCAAGCCCCGCTTTCGACCACTTCGACTTGCACGACGTCTCACTGATTGCCGACGGCACCTTCGCGCACGTTGTCGCGCCGGAGGGGGTGCTTGCGCAACTTGACCTGCAGGACAAGTTCAAGATGTCCGCAGTTGACGGCGACCGTTTCGAGTTCTTCGGCCTGGACATCCAGGTGCTCCCGGTCCGCAACAACACTCCCGGCTCGGTCGGGTACATAGTGCGCTGCGGCGGCAAGAGCGTTTACTTTTCAGGCGACACCTACGACTTCTACGCCCTTGCAAACGTCGAGGCCGACCTTGCAATCGTACCCATAGGCGGCACGCAGACAATGGACGTCCTCTCCGCGGTGAGTGCGCTCAAGAAGATGCGCGTCAAATACGCCATCCCCTGCCACTACGACACGTTCTCCCGCATCCGGGCCGACCCTTACGACTTTGCAAAGCGCGTCAAGCAGGAGACCAAGGCCCAGGCAGTTGTGCTTGAGGTGGGCCAGACCGCGCGCTTTTAGGCGTTGCGGCGTTCAGGAGTTTTTTTAAGACTCGGCATGCCCTAATACTAATCCTACTAATCGAAAGGTGAACTACGCATATGATTACGCACGGAAGGATAGTCGAAGTCAAGGCGACCAAGAAAAAAGACGGCAACGTCACCGGAATGTCGGTCAACGTCAGCGTCGACAGCGTGGCTGCCGAGGGCAACCAGGTCAAGGTCACCTACCTCTACGAGATTTCCTACCAGCAGGACATAGCAACAATGTCCATAAAAGGCGAGCTCTTTGCGGACGCAAACTCCGACTTGGGAAAGAAGGTAATGGACGGCTGGAAGAAAAACAAGCAGCTCCCCTCTGACGCTGCAGAGGAAATAATCACCGCGCTTACCTACGCAGGAAGCAGCGTCGGCACCCTCCTTGCCTTTGCAATCAACATAAACGCGCCCATCAACGTGCCGCGCGCAAAGGTAGGCCCCGCGGGCCAGCAGCCCAAGGCGGGTTAGTTTAGGTGTTTTGATGGCAAGGTTCATCCAGCAGGAAGAGCCGGCGGTGAAGCCCAAGCGCACCATACTTCCCGCCCAACGAGCCGCGTTTGAGCTGGCGCTTGAGTACGCCAAGGCGACGACGCCGGCAAAGCGCGCGGAGATACAGCGGTTCTTCGGCCTGCCCGAAAACAAGAAGCACGCGCCGATGCTTGTGCTTGCTCAGAAGATTCCGCGCGGGCTTTCCCCGCAGGAGCGGGAAAATTTGCTGAAGCAGCAGTTGCAGCACTAGTGGGGTCGCCACTTTCTTTTTCATATTCCTTTTTCTTTCTTTCCTCATTACTTCTTCAATGATGCCCAAAGCCAGGCTGCCCCCAAGACCATACCAGCTCCCTGAAAGCATCCGGGGCTTTTCCAACGTTTCGCGCCTCACCCGCGAGGAGCTGCACGTGCTGTCCGAGCTCTCGGCAGCATGGGACTCGGCCGTTGCCAAGGCAATTAAAAAAAAACAGGCGGAGCTTCAGTTCGATGCCCCGGATTTGCTTAGGAGTTTTCCGCGCTACGCCCTTGACGCGTTCACGTTCATCAGCAAGTTCTCGCGCTCCACGAAAAGCGCCGACTACGGCACATCGCTTATGGAGTACATGGCGGGAAAATACCCGCAAACCCACGCGCAGGTGTGCGACGTGGCGCGCGAACAGCTTGGATTGACTTCCAAGGCGCCCCCAGTTCCCAAGGAGCTGCAAAAAACCCCCGAGGAGCGCAAACCGCAGGACGATGACGGGCTTTCCGAACTCTATTCGCACCCCGAAACTTTCCTTCCGGTTGTTTCAAGGGCCCCTCCCGCGCGCGGTCATGCACAGGACGCAGGCGGCCAGGGCGAAAAGCCGTGGTTCATACGGCCTTCGCAGGGGGTCATTGTCAAGAAAAACAAACAATTTCCGCGGGTTCCAAAGGAACGGCCGGTACGCCTCCCAACGCCCGAGAGATACTCGAAGCACTACCAGTCAAACCCGCTGGTTGACAACCTGCGTTTCTACTTCAACATAATCCAGCCCGAGGGCCTCAGGCCAAAGGGCATCGCTAAGTTCGTACGCGGCAATTCCGCCCACTGGGGCGCCGCGAGGTTTGTCAACGAGAACGGACTGGACCTTGCAAACCCAGAGCACGTGCTCAAGCTGGAGGATTTTGTCGTGCGTACTTACGGACAGGGCGCGCTGGGCAAGACGCGCGGCCTGCGCAAAAAAACAATGACCCTTGGCGACCTGAGAAAGAAGCCGCTCATAAAACCGAACCGGTTCGATGTCGAGTACACCCCGTCCCTTTCCCGCCTCCTGCGGGCTGGTGGCCGGGTTTCAAGCACCGGTGCCTCCACCGCGCCCAAAGAAAAGCCATGCGAAAAACCGCCGGTTTACCTGACTATTGATGACCTGCGGCAGCGGGCACGCGTGCGCGTGGAGCCTTTCGATGTCACGTTCACTCCCCCAATACGGGCGCTGTTGCGGCAAAGCGCCAAGGCCGCCCGCAGCAATCCGCTGCCTACTCCCCGTGTCGGCCGGCAGTCCAAGCAGAGGCCGCCTGCAGGAAAACTCGGCAGGAAGCCGAACGCAATGCTTAATGCGTTCCATTTCATAACTCGGACCAGTTCTCCCGGCTCGTACGCGTACCTAAAAAGCAAGATGGAGTCCGACCCGGCCCACAAAGCGGCGGAAAAGTCAATACTGCGCGTCATCGACGACAACCGCCTGATAGCTACGTTGCCGGAGCACGCTGAAAAACTGAGGCTGCTTCTGGGGCTGAAGGAAAACAGCAAGAGAAAACGCTAGATGCTGCGACGTCTTGCGGCCGAGGCGCAGCTATCTTTCCAAAAAACCAAGAATCAGGTTAAGAGGGGCAAAAAGTAACCCCTACAACCGAAATGGAACGTATGTGATTTATCCGAACAGGCTCGCAAGTCCGGCAGCAGCCTCTTCTTCCTTCTTCTCCTCGGAGACTTCGGGCTTTTTCTCTTCCTTCTTGGTCTCTGTGGATGCGGCTGGTGCTGCTGCGAAAGCTGCCTGCTTGATTGCGTCCTCGATGTTCACGCCCTCGAGCGCTGCAACGAGTGCCTTGATCTTTGCGGGCTCCTCGTTGACTCCAGCTGCAACGAGGACCTTCTTTACGTTGTCCTCGCTGATTGGCTGGCCTGCGGCGTGCAGGAGCAATGCGGCATATGCGTCTTTCATTTGCATCTCCTCAATATGTATCGTAAAACTTTTTCGTCATCACTGCGCGGGCGCGGCCGGCTCGGCGGGTGCCGCCGGGGCTTCAACCTTTGGCGCCTTGTCCTCAACTACCTTGTTGATTGCAAGGGCCTTTGCCTGTGCTGATGCGAGTATGACTGGTGCTGAATCCTTGTTGTAAATCTCTGCGAACACGCACAGGTTCATCGCGGCCTGGTGGGCCGATGCGAGCTGTGCAATGTAGACCGAGTCGTCGACGTCAAGCACGTCCGCAGAGTAAGTCATGTCGCCGGTGTATGCCGACTTCATGGTCATCCCTATTTCGAACGGCTCGATTCCGAGCTTTGTGAGTATCTTTGCAACCGCGTCCGCAATCGGTTCGCCCTTCTTGGCTACGGTCGCGTCGCTTGCGATTACTATCTTGGTCCCCTGGATCTTGGCGTTTATCTTTGCGGCCTTGAGCTCGGTAAGAACCGGGCCCGGAGCAAGCGAAGTCTCACCACCCGGGACTACGATGTCTGCGTTTGCAATCATTCCTGTCTTTGCTGGCGCCTTTGCCTTGCTCTGGCGCAGCATCTTTGCAAGCTTGAACGGGTCCTCGTTTGAAAGAAGGAACGCAACCGAGCCGGCCTCGTCGATTGTCTTTGAAAGGGCGTCGAAGCAGGGCTTGTTGGCCTTCTCAAGGGCCTTCTTCAGAAGGGTTGCGCGCGTGAGCACGAGCTCGGCCTTTCCGCGGAGCTTCTTCTTGATTGCGTTGTAGTGCTTGGACGGAAGGTTCTGGGTGCTGACTATTGCCACGACCTTGTACGAGGCAATCTTCTTGGTGATGTCCGCAACGGCCTGTTCCTTCTGCTTCCGGTTGAGTACCATGAAAATCAACTTATGCTGCAACTGCGACGGGCTTGCCCATCGTTGTCTTGATGTATATCGACTTGATCTTTCCTTCGGACGCCTTGTGCTTGATTGCGTCGATTACCGCAACCGTGTTCTCGGCAACCTGTGCGTCCGTCATGCCCTCGTTTCCGACAAGGCAGTGGACTACAGGGAGGTATTTTCCCTTGGTGCGAAGTGTGACTGAGCGCTTGGCCTTCTCGACTACGTCTGCAAGGTTGGCGTTGGGCATGATTGGCTTGGGGAGTTTTCCCTTGGAACCAAGGACCTGGCCAAGCGACTTACCCACAGCAGCCATCAGCTGCGTCTGGGACAAAAGCGAATATTTCAGGAGCTCCTTCTGCTTCTTCTTGTCCGAAGCATAGGACGGAATCTGGTCGCTACTGATTACGAGCGGCACGAGCTTCTTCATGTCAACCGCAAGCTGGCCGTCCGCAAACACCGCAACCTCAACAGGGCGCGGTGCGTATGGGAGGGTGATTTCAAGAGTGATGCGGTTTTCAGGCTTGTTGAAGTCGATGTCGCGGAAGTTTATCGCGATGTCGACGCTCTGCTTGAACTTGCGCTTGCCCTTGTTCTCTGCAAGCACTGCAGTGACTGCCTTTGCGACCTTTTCGTTTTCGTAAACCAAGTGTGTTACACCAGTGAATGTGATTTTTCGTTTGCAAACCTGTGCCTGCTTGATGCCAATGGCTTAAGGGCCAGTGGACGAAAAGA
>Ga0074198_1001063_pt1 | contig 21044 bp, 28 predicted proteins | sample EPASupsiteSAE323_FD_64527 | JGI IMG/M metagenome (GOLD analysis project Ga0074198, IMG submission 64527) | Bioremediated contaminated groundwater from EPA Superfund site, New Mexico - Sample SAE3-23 | ecosystem: Environmental > Aquatic > Deep subsurface > Groundwater > Contaminated ...
GGTGGTTATGTTTTTTAATCTCTGGGGCGAAAATGCGTAGACCGTAAGCCGACCTCTATCGCAAATTTTGACAAAAAATGGGAAATATGGAAAAGATGCCAATAAAACGGCTTGAAATAAAAATCCCAGGGTCGGTAGTTGTGGGCAAAAAACTCGCTAAACCGTCCTTTATGAAGCCTGATGACATCGAATCAGAGCATTTGCGCACTATGCGAAGCTCGGCGAGGTGGCAAAAATTGCGTGAGTATATCCTATCCCGAACGCCGTTTTGTCATGTGTGCCGACATCCGGCTACAGTTGTGCATCACATTGTAATGGCAACTCATAATTCAGATCTATTCTTCAAGGAATCTAACCTTTGTCCGCTTTGTGATGAGTGCCATAAAAAAATCCATGATGCGTATCGCAGGGGATATAAACCAGAACAGCTATTCAACAAGGAGAACTCGCCATGTCAGGAGTGAAAGGAAGAAGCGGAAGAAAAAAAATGCCGTTGGCTATACTTAAAAAACGCGGGTCTCGGACGGATCGCCGTGGCGAGGAATGCGAGATCGACGGAGATGTTATTCTCATCTCGCCTAAAGAGATGTCTGCGAATATGCGGACGTTCTACGCCGTCTATCAACCAATTTTACAAAAAAGCGGCATCATGGCGGCTACCGACTCTATCGCCTTTGAAAGCATGGCGAGGAACTACGCCAGGATACAGGCTCTAAATAAGATCATAGGAGATGCAGACTCGGTTGATAATCTATTCGTCAACGAGATGACGAAGTTTGACACGGTGAAGCGCGTCTCGGCTGTGGCCAAGCTAGTTAAGGATTACGAGATCCTTCTCTGGTCGCAGTTGCGCGAGTTCGGACTCACGCCGTCAAGCCGCGGGAATGTGTCAAAAATCAAGACCGAGGGAGAGGATACGGAAAAATTGACATGACCAGAGAAGACGTACCAGAATTTTGGAGAGAGCCTATCGCCGGTTTTGACCCTTGGCGTGATGCGGGTGACTGTGTTTTCGATGTCAAGGTAGCCGAGAAGATCATCGCCTTCATTGAAACTCATTGCAGGCACTCTAAGGCCCAGTTTTACGGCAAACTGTTCATTCTTGAGGACTGGGAAAAGAAAATTTTCGGACACCTTTTTGGGTGGAAGAGGCCTAACGGGAAGCGACGATTCAGATACATTTTTATATTCATTCCCCGAAAAAACGGCAAAACGCAAATAGCCGCTGCTTTATTAATAATATTGACAAAATACGATGGCGAACTGGGGGCCGATGTTTTTTGCTGCGCCGCCGCTAAGAGCCAAGCATCAATCGTTTACGATGCTGCAAAATACATGGTACTGACTGATGAGTCAATAGGGAAAGGAATGCGCATCTGGAAGTCTACCAAGTCGATAGAGTACACAGACAAGCATGGAAGACCCGCCGGGATGTGCAAGGTGTTGGCTTCCGATGGCGATTTGATCCTCGGGACAAACCCGCATGCCTATATAGTTGATGAGGTGTTGGCTCAGAAGAAGTTCGATATCATGGAAAATCTTGAATCCGGTATCGGCATGCGTGAACAGCCGCTCGGGATCTACCTTTCTACCGCCGCCGACGACGGATACAATCCATGTAATATTAAGATTGATTACGCCCGTCAAGTTCGTGACGGACTTGTTGAAGATCCTACCTATTTCCCCGTGCTGTATGAGCTTCCCAATGATGCAGACTGGCACAACGAGGATAATTGGAGGAAAGTCAATCCCAATCTTGGCGTGACCGTTCAAATTGATTTTCTGCGATCCGAGTTCGCCAAGGCCACAAAGAGCAAAGTCGAAGAAGTAAAATTCAAACGCAGGTATTTAAATATGTCTATCGCCAGCGCTGACAGCTGGATCAACATGGAGGATTGGAAAAATTGCATGAATGACATCAAGAGGGAGGATCTTGACGGACAGAGATGCTATGTCGCCGTTGACCTTGCAGATACTACGGATATATCAGCCGTGATGTTTTATTTCCCAGACCACCAAAGCTGTTTCGGATACTATTACTGCCCAGATGCGGCCTTTCAAAACAAGATAGAATACGGGCTCATGTTCAAGGACGAACTTCGCATTATTCCCGGATCAGTAATTGATTATGAGATTATCCGCGAAGATATAAAATCACTTAAAGAAAAATACAACATACTTAAAATAGGTTTCGATCCGTGGCACGCCAAGGAGTTATCGAACAACCTCGCAACGGACGGCTTCGAGATGATACAAGTGGGGCAATCAGCCAAAGATATGACAGACCCGATAAAGCAACTCGAGGCGCAGATAAGGAAACACGATCTCAATCATTTTAACAGTCAGGTGCTTAAATGGATGGCGGGTAACTGTTTCCTTTGGACGGACACCAACAAAAAAGCGGTGAAGGTAATCAAAAAGAACAAGGACAGTCCGGGCAAGATAGACGGCATGATAGCACTGACGATGTGCAAGGCTTTGGAGATAGCGGACAATATAAACACCATAGAGGAACCATTTAAAGAGGGGATCACGTTTTTATGAAAGGCGAAACATTCGGCGCGTGTATGATCGTGAAGAATGAGGAATCGTGTCTCGGAAAATGCCTGGAATCTATCAAAGGGCTTGACGAGATTATCATCCTTGACACTGGAAGCACAGACAAGACCGGAGGCGTGGCGAGGGCGCATGGAGCCAAATTCATCGAAGGTGTTTACAAGTGGGAGGATCATTTCGCCAAAGCTCGAAACGAGGCGTTGAAGTACGCTTCCGCTGACTGGATACTGATAATCGACGCCGACGAGACGCTTTCAGTCGGTGGCGTTGAAATAATAAGGGATGCCATAGAAAAAGCGGATGAGAATATCCTGATATTCAAACTCGATTGCGTGTCTGCTGGCGGTGGCGTGAAGCATACCATTGTTCGGGTTCCCCGGCGCAAACCTGAAATATTTTGGAGTGGGGCGGCGCATAATTATCTGAGCGTGCAAGACGGGCCGACCTTGCCGGTCGCGATCACGTACGGGTGGAGCGACGCGCATAAACTTGATCCAGATAGAACGCTGCGAATTTTAACGAAATTCGTTGAGGAAAACCCAGATAAACCAAGGGAGATTTATTACCTCGCCAAAGAGTATTTTCAGCGCGGGGAGTGGCGCAAGGCTCTTGATTTATATGAGAGATATGTCCTTATCGGACAGTTTCCGCAGGAAATTGCGGACGCTCATTTGATGATTAGCAAATGCGCCGTGGCTGTTGGCGAAACGGATAGGGCTTGGCTTGCCGCGTTCATGGCGTTGCAGGTCAACGCAGAATTATCCGAGGCTTTTATGACTCTCGCCACATTGAGCGGCCCAAACAACAGGGCCACATGGCTGAGGCACGCCAAGATAGCCACCGACGAAAAGGCGTTATTCGTGCGTGAGATTCAAGGCCTTGAACCTCCTGAAGAGAAGGGGGCCGAGTACTACCGGAAAGTTTTCTCGGCATTCCCGGATATGAGCAGGTACAGCTACATATATGAGTGTGTAGCGGAATTATGCTATGGAAAAGTGCTGGACATGGGATGCGGGAAAGGCGAACTTTTAAAGCATCTTCCGTTTCAATGCGAATACAAGGGATTCGATTTTGCCGACGTGGCCAAGGGGGAATGTTACGAGGTTGGCGACATCTACAACTATCCTCTTGAAGGATACGATACATACGTTTGTCTTGAAGTTTTAGAGCACGTTGACGACCTGCGTGTTTTGAAACGCATTCCATTCGCTTCAAAAGTGATTTTTTCCGTGCCCTCGTTCCCTGATCCGGCGCATATCCGCACCTACACTCTCGACTCAATGGTTCAACGCTTTGGCGAGTTCTTTTCGGAGATGAAAATACATCGCTTCAACTGGGACGCCGACAATAGAAAATGGGTGTTCAATGACATTGAGACGGAACAATATATTCTACTCGTGGAGGCGAAGAAGAAATGAAAATATTCACTGTCATCAAGGGTTGCCCTCAGTGCTTCCAGCGCAGAACAAAAACATCCGACGTTAGATCCACTTCTAACCCTAACGTGATGCAATCGCATAGAAAATGCATGAATTGCGGTTTTAAGTGGGTTGAGAGATATAGAATCAGATAGTATATGCGCCACGGCGCATAACGCCAATTAACAGGCATTTACAATACATCAATAGGAGGATATACAGAAGGCAAGGCGAACGCCAGCGAAACACTGGCTTGACATAACGCCGGGATTAAATACTCCCGGCACTTTCGCCTAAATCGGGAGCCTTCTGGATGCAGTTAAATCCATTCATGTGGTTTCAGCCACGGAATACAATTTCCGAAACCACCGGCGACGCCGAAAAAATAATCCGCTCTCTCGCCCTTCAATATCTCTCCGATTCCGGCGCGGTAGTCTCAATCGAAACCGCTAAACGATTCTCCACCGTGTACGCATGCGTGCGTCTTATCTCCGACACGATAGCGCAGATGCCGTGCAAGCTTATCGAGATCAAAAACGATAAGCGGTTGAACGCTGTAGACGATCCGTTGTATCTCCTTCTTTCAATGTCGCCAGAGAACGGGCTAACCTCTTTCGACTTCTGGAAAAAACTAACAGAGTCTCTTCTTTACCGTGGATACGCCGTCGCCAGGGTGATTAGGTCGTTCGGAAAAATAATGCGCCTGATACCGATCACGAACGTACACAGAATCGATCGCGACCAATACGGCAAATATTCATTCACCTACTACACGCAAAAAGGTGGGCTTGAAGAACTTAAACAGGAAGACGCATTCTTCTCCTTTTATTCACTTGACGACAACATGCTTCCGCTTTCTCCAATCGAAGTGAACAGGAATTCAATCGGACTCGGAATATCAGCCGAGAAGCACAGCTCAAAAACCTTCAAATCAGGTGGCCGTCCGTCTGGCACTTTGGATCTTCCTGGAACGCTTGATAAAAAAGTTCGTGACTCGATCAAGGAAAGCTGGGATCGCGCCTACTCGCTCGATGGCGATGGCGGAATAGCGATTCTTGAAGGCGGCGCGAAATACGCCGCCATATCCATGACGAACGAGGGTGCGCAACTTCTTCAAAGCAGGCAGTTTCAGAAGCAGGACATTTGCGGCATCTTCGGCGTGCCTCCGCACATGATAAGCGATACGGCGCAGGCTAAGGGATGGTCAACAATGGAACAAATGATGACCGAGTTTCTAACGCTGTCGATCAACCCGATAACCATCCGTTTCGAACAGTCCGCTGACAAGCTTTTGATCGACAAAAAAGACTGGTTTAAAAAATACACGATGTTTGAGAGCAAGGGGCTTTTAAGGGGCGATACGAACACTCGCAAAGACTACTACGCCACCGGAATAGACAAGGGATGGCTTGAGATAAACGAGGTGCGGAAACTTGAGGACATGAACCCGTTGCCGCCAGAGCGCGTTAAAGAAATTGAAGAGCGGAACAAAACCAAGGTGAAACAAAATGAGCAACCGCCTGCAACAGGAATTGCTAAGGCCGCGTAAGTGGTTCGAGGCAAGCGATAACGGAGATACTGAAATATTTCATATCTTCGACGTCATTGGGGCTGACTTCTGGGGTGATGGCGTTCGCCCTATCGATTTTGTTAAGGCAATGACGTCCTCAAAAAAACAGAACATCGAAATACACATAAACAGTCCAGGCGGCGACGCTTGCGGCGGGATCACAATTTACAATGAGCTTTTACGCTCCGGTAAAACAATAAAAACCGTAAATGTCGGCATGGCTGCAAGTGCGGCAAGTCTGATTTTTATGTCTGGCTCAGAACGCATTATGGCGCGCGCCTCAATGGTTATGATACATCGCGGAGAAACTGCGGCGTGGGGCAACGTGGACACGTTCAAGAGCAAGCTTTCGGCTCTTGAGATAATAGACGATCAAATGGCTGGGATATACGCAAAAGATAGCGGTGGAGATAAAAAGAAATTCCACGAAATGATGGTGAAAGAAACATACATGAGCGTGGATGACGCCATTGATTTGAACATATCAACAGGCGTTGATGAGGATCTAAAAATAGCCGCCTGCGCATGGGATTTGAAAATACTCTCGGGATTGCCCGAGGGATTCCATAAACTTCAAAACGCGATGAACAAGCGCGACATCGAGGCCGTCTTGCGTGACGCGGGCTGGTCTCACTCAGAGGCGAAAAGAATCGCCGCTGGTCCGCGGGAAGCGGAAAATACCGACGCCGAGATAATCGCACAACTTCACAGAAACATCGAACAACTCAAAACAAAGTAGGAGAAGAAAAATGTCCGAGGAAATCAAAAAACTGATCCAGGCGCAGGGCGACGCTCACGCCGAATTCAAGAAGACTATGGAAGCCAGTATCGCCGACCTGAAGAAGAACGGCAGCGAGAGCCAAGTCGAGATGACCGCCAAGATGACCGAGATCCTGGCCGATTACGACGCCTTGAAGGACAAGATGGACACCATCGCCGCCGACATGCAGATCGCCAAGTATCAGGGCGCGCATGAAGACCCGAAGCTTAAAGCGCACAAGGAAGCGTTCCATGCATATTGCCGGAAGAACGATCCGAGCAAATTCCAGAACTCTCTTTCCGTGGGAGTTGATCCTGATGGCGGGTACACCTGCCCGGCGGATGTTTCGACTCGCATCGTCGAAGTGATTCAGAAGAAAAACCCCTTGCGTCAGCTTGCAACCGTCGAGACCACCACCAAGGCCAGCTGGGATATGCGGACTGATCCCAATGATATGACCGCCTCTCGTATTGGCGAGCAAGGCACGCGCGCCGACACCAGCACGCCGCAGATAGGTCTTATCGAAATTCCTATCCGCGAAATGTACGTCTACCCGAAGGCCACACAGCAGGTTCTTGACGACTCGGATTGGGATTTCGAGTCTTGGCTCGTCAAAAAGGCCGGGCGGGCGTTCGCGAATCTTGAGCGCACAGAGATGGCCGCGGGTGATGGCGTTCTTGGAGCCAGGGGAATTACCGCGTACGATAAGATCGCCGACGCCTCATGGTCATGGGGAAAGACAGGATTCATCACCACTGGCAGCGCATCCGCCATTTCCGCCACTGGGGCGGAGCTCGTGAACCTTGCTGGTGCTCTTGAGGACGAATACAAAGCCAGCGCCGCATGGATCATGAACCGTGCCACGCTCACCTCTTATCGCCTTCTTCGCGTCGGAACTTCCGCTGCCAACATGTTCCTTCTCTGGCAGCCGTCGCTTGTGGCTGGCGTCCAGGATACGCTTAACGGCTATCCGGTCTACACGTCTGCTGGAATGCCAGTCCAGGCTTCCAATGCGTATATCGCCGCGTTTGGCGACTTCTCCGAGGCGTACACGATTGTTGACCGTAAGGGAATCAACATCATTCGCGACAACATCACCTCTCCGGGATTCGTCAAGTTCCACATCTACCGCAGGTCAACTGGTGGCGTCACCAACTACGAGGCCATCAAGCTGCTGAAGTGCGCCAGCTAACCACCGTCAAAAACGGCGGGAGGGTTTCTCCCGCCTGAATTCAAAACAAACAAAATAAGGAATATGAAAAATGCGTGACATGAAAAGCAATATCGCGGCCAGCCTCTTGATCCTCAAGGGCAGGGAAAAACTCACGGCGTCCGGCTCGGGTTACGCCGACCTCGCCGGTTACGACGCGGCGACAATCCTAATCGGTATCGGGGGCACCGGCAGCACTGTCGGCGCGGCCTCGAACGTCAAGTTCTACGTCTACCACAGCGACACCGCCACCTCCGCGGGAACCGCCGCCGTCGCCGCCGCCGACATTATCGGCGTCACGCCGACGTCTGGCCTTGTGCTGAGTCTCGCCACTCCTACCGCCTGCGCCGCCGCCGCCGGAATCACCCGCGTAGGCTACGTCGGCGGGAAGCGCTACATCCGCATCATGTATGCGGCCTCCGGCGCAGCCACAGGAGCCACCGGAGCCGAGACTGTGAAGGTCATGGTGTCGGTCGTTAAGGGGCGTCCGCAACTGGCCCCAGTGTCGTAAGGATAAAGATGGACTGCATAGGATACAAGATTGCGACCGAGCCGACCTCCGAGCCAGTGACGGCGGCGGAAATGCGCGAGTATTTACGCATGGACGATACAAGTCTCGATTCCGTGATCGAAGACAGCATCTCCGAGGTTCGGGCGCATCTTGAGCAGACAACAGGCCGGATATTCCTCACATCTGTTTATGATGTGCAATATAAGGATTTTGACGCCGAATCGCTTTCGCCGTCATTGATTCTTCCTGTAACTCCCGTGCAATCCATCACATCGATATACTATGAATTGTCCGGAGTTTTAACACTTCTTGCCGCCACTCAATACAAACTTTCGGGATACAGGCTTTTCCCTGAGATCGTTCCAGCTTATGGGGTTTCGTGGCCGACCGCCGACGATGAAACTGTGATAGTGAAAGTTTCGGCTGGAGGTTTGACATCCAGTAAAGAATACAAGACTGGATGCGCGATAATCAAGGCCGTCGTAGCCGATATTTTCGAGCATCCCGAAGCGAGTGTCGAGGCCGCTTTGAGCGAGAACGAGAGCATTGATCGAATATTGTCCGGTTACAGAACGAGATAGCCACAAAGGAGATTTAAAAATGTTTATGTTTCGCGGGTTTCCGATAGCGCCCAGCGTGGTTGTCTTCGACGCCGCGGCGGGCGGAATCCGCTTGACCGACCGCGTCACCGGGACGAAGTACCGGGAATACGTCTCAGGCGGCAAAACGCTATGGGAAGCGGCGGCGGCTGAAGACAATCTTGACATCACTTTCATTTCGACGCGCGGCCCGGTCTACACCGACAGGGCGACGGGTACGAAATATCGCAAATACATCAGCAATGGAATAGTGCTGAAAGAGGTCATCACGACCGTCGAGCCTGAAGATTTTCTTTTTGCTTCTGGTGCGGAAAACGTGATGACCGACAGAAGCACAGGAACGGCTTATAGAGAATACATCAACAATGGAAATGAACTTTTGGAGGTTGCGTAAAATGAAAGCTATTTGGAATGCCCTGAAAACAAATCCCACTATCACACAAACAGCGTTGAGTATGATGTTGATCGCTCTCGCGATCATGGCGCTTGGCGCAGCGTCAATCGAGCAGTTGAGCGTGGACTATTCAACAAGGGCATGCGCTCAGAATGTGAATTTCACCGGAACGTTTCAAGTGGGCGGCATCGCGCCGACCAATGCAAACACCGCCAGCGCGATCGTCAAGCGCGACAGTTCGGGCAACTTCTCGGCAGGCACGATCACCGCCTCGCTCACGGGGAACGCATCTGGCAGTTCGGGCAGTTGCACGGGCAACGCGGCGACCGCCACGCTGTCCTCCACTGTCACGGCTGCGGCCACTACCGACACCGAATGTTTCCCGGCGTTGTTCACTGACGCGACCGGCAGCCTCGGAGCGAAGACCGACACAGGTATTTCGTACAACGCCACCACTCACGCGTTAACCACCACAACTTTTATTGGCGCGCTGACCGGAGCGGCTTCAGCCAATCCGACCATCTCAAGCGGAACGGCGGCCCCCTCTTCGACGCCTACAAAAGTTGGCGACATCTACATCGACACCTCGGCGCACAAATTGTATTTCGCCGATACAACCTCCGATTCCTCTGGCTGGGTTATCGCGAATTAAGAGGCATCGGATGACCTGCGGCAAACGAAGACATCGTATCGAGATCCAGACCGCCACGGAGACCAGCCCGGAATCTGGGCAGGTTTCGCGAACCTGGGGTTTCTTCGCATACCGCTATGCTTCCGTGAAAACGGCGACGGGGCGGGAGTTTTTCGGACACGACAAACTGAACGCCCAGGTTGATCACGTCGTCAACGTGCGCTGGTGCGACGGCGTTACGGGGAAGATGCGGGTGCTGTGGGGAACGCGGGTGCTGAACATCGTGCACGTCTCTGAGGACGACAAGCACAAGAACGAGATGTGGCTCTACTGCAAGGAGAAGAAAAGCTGATGGCGACGCCGCGCACACGCAACAGGTTCGCCGGGCAAGGGGATCGGATAAGCGATTCCGGCACGCAGAAATGGCTCAACATCTTCGGCGATGTCCAGATCATCAACAACTTGGAGAATCTTAAAACAAGCATGCAGCGCAAGGTGTTGCGCAAGGCCATTCTTAAGGGGGTTCGAAAAATCGCCAAGGTGGCGAGGCGCAAGGTGAAGGACAACTCTTATGACACGGGGCTACTGTATTCGTCCATAAAATCGACCGTGACGAAGATGGTCAGCGGAAAGGTTTATGTCGATCCGAAAGTTGTGGGCCCAAACGGCGAGAAGCCTGCTAAGTATGCGCATCTTGTGGAGTTTGGCAGCATCCACAACAATGCGGAGGCGTTCATGCGACCTGCCCTTGACGAGAGCCGCGGCGAGGTGCTTGGCGAGATACAGCAGACGGCGAAAGAGGAAATGAAGAAGTTGGAGGCCAGTAAATGGCGGTAACTAATTTCCAAGGGGCGCTGAGGACTTTCCTGCTGGCTGATACGGGCATTGCCGCCCTGATTGACGCGCGTCTTCATCCGCCACCGGCTCCGCAGGAATCAGCAATGCCGTATCTGACATTCCAGCGGATTTCCGAGGATGAAAGCGACGGAAGATCGTTAGGGAAGAAGAGCGACATCGTTGTCGAGCGCTGGCAGTTCGGCATCTACGCCGATGGTGTCGATTCCGCCGAGGAGGTCAAGACGGCGTTGCGTGACGCCTTGAACTTTCTCGCCTACACCACGCTGTCTGGATACAAAGTTTTCTACGCTTGGCGCGAATCAGGCGTCGAGGGGTTCGAGCCGGAGAATGACGGATCGGAGGAAGGTTATAATAAAATCACTCAGGATTATTTCATCAAGAGGAAAATTGAAACAGAATAGAAAATAAAAACAGGCAGTGAAACGAGGCGGGATTAATTACCCCGCCGAGTGCCGGAAGGCAGAGGGCAATGCGGTGCCGCAATCACCGTATTGCCCTTTTTCTTTGCCGCAAAATCAAGGAGCATTTATGTCAGAGGAAGTTGTGTATGATGGGGTCGGGACGACGCTGACGCTCGGGACGACTGGCGTGACGTTCGATATTGAGAAGATCACTCCTCCAGGTAAAAGCCGCAAACTTATCGAGATGACCGGACTTGGGAATGCCAAAGTCACCACGAAGAAGCTTGGCAAATTGTGGGATTGGAAGCCGCTGAACGTGACGGCGAAGCTCGATCCCGACAAGACCTACAACACGAATTTCGCCGCCAATGAACTTGCGACCATCACGTTTCCTGACAGCCTTGGCGCCCTGGCCGTTTACGCCGGAGTGTCAGAGGTGACGCCGGGCGAGATCGCGGAAGGCAACAAGTCCACGGTCGATCTTGTCATCAACCTAACCAACCTCGACGACTCCAATGTCGAGACCGAACCGGCGTTCACGGCGTAAGGAGACACGAAATATGAGCACCATCAGCATCAGGAATTCCATGATCGGCGGCGGCGTCACGCGGCAGAACAACCGTTCGATTTCCGTTGACAACATTATCAACGCCAGCGAGGCGATTGCCGCTGGCAAGGCCGGAACCGCCGGAGCGGCGGGGGTAATGACGCTTGGATCTTCTCATGGCTTCACGGACGCCTCGGTTGTTTCGGTTTGGTGGGCCGCGGGATTTCGCTACGGCTGCGCCGTGTCGGCATACGACGGCACTACCATCACCGTCAATGGCGCCACTGGCACCGGGGACACGTTGCCGACAAGCGGCTCCGTGATTATCGCGGCTGGCGTCGAGATAGACCTGGCGTTCTCGGGATCGGCTCTCGCGGCTCTGTCCATGGGCGCGGACATCGATTGCTTGGTGTCCCTTGAGGACTCCGGCGGCTCGGAGTTGGCGAAGTCAACCGACGCCAATGAGGCGTACCAATGGGACAGCGGCAACGGCGAGGCGAACCCCGTCACGGGCGATTCGATCATCAAGGCCATCGTCTACAGCAAAGAGGCAAAAGCAGGAACGGCGACGATTCTCGTCGGCTACGATAACGCGCAAGAAGGGAGCGGGTGAATGTCATTACAGGATAAAATCAAAAGCCGCCTCAAACCAGTTGAGACCGGTGCCGTCAACGTCCTTGGCGAGACGTTCGCCATACGTCTCATCACGCAAGAGGAGTACAAGAGTCAGAAATTCAACGCGTCCGCCGACGCCGATGTCATGGAGTTCCTTGCGAAGGAATACCTTGACCCGGAGACCATGAAACCCGCCTTCACCGTCGAGTTCCTTTCGAAGGAACTTCCCTATGCCAACGTCATGGAGTTGTTGAGGATGTATTTCCGAGTTCAGAACGGCGGTACGGTGGAGGCGGCTGAAAAAAAATAATGGCCGATCCCGAGCTTTACGCGGCTTTCCGGCTGGCCGATAGACGCGGGATGACAGTGGCCGCCAGTAATCGGACTGTGAGCCGGAACGAGTTCGTCCAGTGGATGGCTTACGGCGAGATAGAGATCAAGCGGCATGACAAGCTCGACTACTATCTCGCCCAGATAGCGCAGTTGATCGATTTGCAGAACCAGAAACCAGGCACGCGAACGAGCATAAAACAGTATCTCATCAGCTTCGGAGAGAAGGCGCAAAAGGTTGTCAAGCTACAGCCAAAACAATTGCGCAACGTCATTTGCGGATGGTTTGGAATTGACCCAAACAAGCCGAAGGAAGTGAATAAAAAGAAAGGCAAGAGGTAGATGGGGAAGCTTGGAGAGCTTGCCGTATATCTGACGGCGGATATGGGCGGATGGTCTGGCGGAATCGCCAAGGCGCAGCGCGACATAGCCTCGCTCGCCAGAACCGCCGCCATAAGCACAGCCGCCGCCGGTGCTTCGCTTGCCGCGTTCGCAGCCAAGGCGGTTTCATCTTATGCCGAATCGGAACGGGCGTCAATAGCCCTTGAGGCGACGCTCGCCGCCAAAGGGGAGAGCGTCGCAAAATACTCTTCATCGCTTCAAGAGTTCGCCGCGCAGATGCAGAAGACTACCATCTATGAGGACGATTTCATAGCCTCGCAAATGGCCACCACCATGTCTCTCGGTGTCAGCGCGGACAAAATCAAGGATGCGACCAAGGCGGCCATCGGGCTTACCAGCATGGGGATGGATCTTGGCTCGGCTATGACACTGATAGGCAAGGCGTCGCAAGGCAGTTTCGAGGCATTGTCGAGATATGGCATAGTCCTGGACAAATCAATGACTGACCAGGAGAAGTTCAACCGGGTATTGGAAATAGGATCCGGTAAATTTTCCATCGCCCAGAGGCAGACTCAAACCCTGTCCGGGCAATGGGCGCAGATGAAGAACTCCGTTGGCGACTTGTGGGAGAGTTTCGGGCTTGGCGTGAGCAAGATCACGGGGGCGAGCGGCGCGCTTGAGACGGCTAGAAAATCCGTGCAGTCTTTCGCCGAGACATCCGCCAACTACTTCAAAAATATGAGCGCCACCACGGCGGGCGGCTGGCGGGCGGCGGCAGGGGCGGGCGGGCTTGCGGCGGCTATCGGCCCGGGGGTTATGGCTGGAAGAAAAGCGTTTGGCGGTTTATCGGCGGCGAATACTGGCATGCAGGCGATGACGGCGATGTCTGTCAAGCAATATGCCATCCCTCAAGAGGTCACGACATCTTGGATGAATTTTCAAGGCGTGGTGGACAAGGCGCACGCTTCTCTTGTCTCCGCCCCCACGAGTGCCCCGTCGTGGATATCAGCCGAGACTGGAAACGTCAACGCCTACGCTCTTCAGGCCACCGGGACAATTGCGGCGATGAAGACGGCCTACGCCGCCGCCGCCAAAGCCAGTGCCGTGGCCTCTGGTGTTTCATCCGCCGGATTCATTGCGCAGACAAGGGCGTTGTCGGCCATGACCGGGGCAAGCATGGCCGCCGCCGCGGCGCAGATCTCGTTGGGGGCCGCCATGGCGGGAATCAAGGCGGCTGCTGTTTTGGCTGGGCCATATGCGGCGGTGGCCGCCGTCGCAGCGGTAGGCGCGGGTCTTGGATACTTGATCGGGAAAATTGAATTCGTCAAAAACGGGCTCGCCTCTCTTATGGAGAAGGCCGACTATTTTGATTTTCTTGGAATCGGAGCTGAAAAGAAACGCGCCGAGGAATTGGATAAGCAACTTGAGGAATTCAAAAAGAAACAACAGGAAGGCGCGTACAAAAACGGATTCATGCCGCCATCGAAAGAAAAGATTCCAGAGCCTGAATCATTATCTAAAGAGGCAGTGAAGACACAAGAAGAGCTTCAGAAAAAACAGATTGAATTTTATTACCAGTCCTTAGACAACGCCGGGAAACTAAACCTACTTGACCAACAGCGGATAGACAATCAGCGCGTCCTTGACTCGATAAAGGGCGACTCATCATCCGCCGAAGAGGAGCGCATTAAAATCGAGGAAGAGATTTTCGAGATACTAAAAAAAGAGTCCAATCTCAAGAAAGAGATGGCGGACAAGTCCAAGGAGATTGATGACAGTCTCGCCAAGGCGCGCGAAGACGCCTTTATGGACGCCGCGACAAAAGAGGAAAAACTGGAGTTACTTAGAAAAAAGCGAAATAAGTTTGAGGACGAACGTATAGCGGCCGCGGGGAGGGGCGATCAAGATGCCATAAAAATAGCATCGACCGGAGTAGTGAATACCGAACGAGAAATGAACGCCCTGAAAAAAGACGACAAGATCGCCGCCGGTCGCAACGAGAACCGCCTTTCTTCGGCCATGGAACGCGGCAGCGTCGAGGCATACAGCGCCATCGCCAAGAGCGGCTCGAAGACGCAAGACCAGATAGCCGGAAACACTAAATCCTCCGCTGAGACCCTAAAGGAGCACACGCGTTATTTAGTTCAGATCGTGGACGCCAGTGGCCGGGAGATCGCAAGAGTATGAGTGTCACTCTAATACGGGAGTTGATGGACACCGGAGGTGGCAACGAGACCGGCGGGAAACGGTCGCACACGCGGCTTTTCCGAATCCTGACAGACGACCCTTACGACAACACCGCGACGATATTCGCAAACCGTGATGTCGGGCCTGACATCCTGCCGAAGGCCAACGACAGTTTCCCCGGGGACGTGGCCGCCAAATGCAAAAACGTGGCAATACGAAGAATAGGGCCAGAGGAATGGGAAGCCACTTGCCCTTACGAGTATGTCGGCGACACCGTCAATATGGGCGCCGGAATATTCACCAGCGTGCCCTGGGAGCTCCCCCCTTATAATATATCGACTTCGTCTTTCGCCGTCAACAGGGCCATGCGCAAGGCTTACAAAGAGGATGACACTGACGCGCGGGAAACGCCAAGCGTCGCCATCCTTGACAGCGCCGGGTATCCATTCGATCCTCCACTCACTTATCTTAAATATTTCGCCAAGGTTAAATTCACCTACAATCTGCAAACATTCAATTTGGATTGGCAATTGGATTATCCCGACACCGTCAACAAAACTCCGCTTGCGGTGCTCGACATATCAGTGCCGAAAAAATGCGCGTTGATCCAGAGTTTGAACGCTAATCGCGTCGTCGTGAAGAGCGAGACCGACGAGTACCATTACTGGGCTGTGGACGTCGAGCTCGCCATCAGCCGCGATGGGTTTCATGAGGAACCGGCGAATATTGGATTTCATTTCCTCGAAGGCGGCATAGCCTACGCCATTCGAAGAAAACTTGGCGTGCTTGGCAAATGGTTGTTGGCCAATGGAAAACCAGACCCAGCAAGCGAACAGATCACCGATCCCGTTCCGCTTAATGCTAATGGAGGCATCGCCACGATTCCATCCGGCGGTACCGTGCCGGAGCCGTCATACAAAAAGTTTTACGTCAAATACGCCGCGAATTGGGATGTTTTAAATCTTCCAAAGAGCATGGACGTGTAGCATGGAAACCGTCGTCTTCGATAAAGATTCCGCCAAACTCATCGCCGAGGCCACAAGGCGCACTCTCGGAATGCCTTACGGAGAGGTTGGGAAGAGGAAAGGCCACAGGATGCCGGGTAGTAATGTGTCGGATTACGACGGCCCATTCGCCGTCATTGATTCGTCATATGTTGATGACACCGACCCTGATAATCCAGTGAGTGTGGCGCAGATAACGGTGTGCGGATATTACGAACCGGAAGGCAGGCTTCTTTACGCGGTGATGAATCTTGGATTAGAATGGGTTGAGTTCGAAGAGACTGATTTAATCATCACCAACGGCGGATATCCGTTCATAAAAATTACGAACACTAATAACGTTTACGAGACTGAGGTTGTCGTTTTGGAGGACTTGCCAACACAGACAAATACCGAGTTTTATTGGCTCCTTCCGTATTATGTGAACTTCGCAAATGGCGTAATAACATCAATCGAAGAGGCGAGAAACATCATGCTGCCTGGGAGGCTCTTCTAATGGCTGACTCCTGGCAAGAGATTGATGATGATGGGGTGATGATGGATTGGTCATCCGTAGATGCTATGAGGGGGGGGCATGCGTGGCATTATTGCGAGGCGTTAAGGCGGGCATTAATGGAGTGCGTCAAAATTGGTTTTTTAAATTATGTGTACTCAACTGGAGCATCTGATACGTATGGTTTTTATTTAACTAATTATTGCCATTCTTTAGTGACAAATGCGCTTAATAAATTGACAAATATTTATAGTTTCATGGTTGCCGTGGATCAGGTTATGCTGCCAGAGGAAGAAGCAAGAAAAATTCACCTTCATAGAAGATTTTTCAACAACAAAAAAACACCCAATCTCGAAGGTCAAGGCCCGCTGGAAACTTGGACTGATGCGGAAATCCTTACAGAACTTGAGGTTGAAAATTTTATTATACCTCAAAAGATGTGCGACATAAAGCCATGGCTGATTGAAAGGTATAAACTCCTCAATCTTTTACGCCAAGTCGCTGGGCAGGTGCGGATAGGGTCAACCCTCAAAAAAAATGTTTATAGTTATGCAGGTTTAACATGGAGTCAAATATTGGCATTATTTAACTCTGCATCATGGGAAGGCGACACGGGGGATAGCATTGTCTCATACTCTAATTTGTCTTCGGGATATGCAAGAATTACAAACTATAAATCCGCAAGCATTTTATTTGGCGCCAATTCGAATAATTGGGGCGTGGAGTACGACGACATGGCAGCAAGCGGCGAGGCGTATTTTTACGGTCTTGACGCTGGGGTTGAGTCATATGGATATATTCACGGAAGTCTCAACAGAATACCGATTTTTGGCGAAAAATATTTTGATCCGGCGGAAGCGTTAAGTACTAATGAAATATCTATGATCCCTCCGATTGAACCATCCTCTGAGTTTTTTGATGCGAATTTATATCTGTATGGTTTTCACAGAAACGGGCTGTTTAAATTCGACGGAGCGAACGGGAGAAAATTCCGCGGCGACGACTGGGATCTACCACCGCCTATCTGAAATTATTTGAGGTGAGAATATGGGAGCGATAGCATTAAAAGTCTATTACGACAAAAACACCGGGAAGATTTACGGCGAAAACAGCGCGGAGCTTGCCAATAAATCCGTACCGGCGATCACCTACAAAAGCAAGGTGGCGCTGTCGGTGCAATTGATCAAGTCTGCGTTGATAACGGACGTGTACGACACCACCGGGGTAGTGGCCGCCGAGGCCGCCATTGATGACGACTGGTATCATTATTACGAGGGGGCGTTGACCGCACCATTGACGGGCACTATCGCCGCCATTCCAGCCGAGGATTTTTCGCCAACCCCCGACGTGTACGAAACCGGAAACATAACCCTTGTCAACGCCGCGGGACTCACTGAAACTATCGCCTACACCGCCTACGCGCTCGCCAATGGCGTCTACACGTTCACCGTCTCGAAGACGCTTGACAACACCTACGCCGCCGGTGACATATGCCGGATAGTGGCTCAGAAACTTGTTGTCGCCGACAACACGGATATCGATCTTGCGAACATCGCCACGGGTCTGGCGGTGGTCTCGCTTGATGGATTCACGCAACCTTTTCAGCGGTGGAGTCAAGGAAAAAAAGAGATCACCGGGACAAGTTTCGCCTTGTTCCTAAAGGACGTCGCTGGGGATGACATCATACCCGTCATCTTCCCCTTCCGTTGCCTTGGGCGCATGTTTGATTTTCTGAGTGTTCCGCCCGCGCCGGATGATTACCTTGATCCGAGGTATGCGCTGGCCTCTACTATCCCGAAACTTTTAACGCTCACGTCACATCCGACGCCGACCACCGCGCTATCGACAATCGACGCCGCCGCGCCTGTGGGAAGCTGGGGGATCTTCGGCGGCTACAAATACACGTGGACGGGAGCGGCTACCGTCGTAAGCGTAGACATAACAACGAGTTGGAGCAGGTAAAAATGAATATCAAAAAACATCCCGCAGAATTATTGACGACACTTTTGATTGTGGCAACCGTCGCACTCACAATGCTGCATCCCGCCTCTCGGACGCTTGCGGATGAGGCGAGAGGAAATAAATATTACACCACGGCAACGGGAGCGACGATAGACGTGTCGCCCTGCCAGGCGGTAAATTTGGACACCACGCGTAAAGTGGATTCGTCCCGTGTTGATGTAGACGCGGACGGGACGCTTGCGGGTAATTCGGATGTCGCCATTGCGAGTCAGAAAGCGGTCAAAACCTACGCCGACACCAAGAGCCCGTTGGCGGGATCAGCCAGCATAACCACCGTGGGCACGCTCGCCACAGGCAACATCCCGGCTGGGTTGATAACCAGCGGCAACCTCGACAGCGACCGCATGCCCACCGACTGGACGGGAGCGGCGTCCATTACCACAATAGGCACAATCGCCACGGGCACCGTGCCGCAGGCAAATGTGTCCGGTCTGACCACCCTCGACACTCCGCAGTTTTCAGGAGTAAAACTTACGGGTTTGGGCGGTAACGCGGACGTCAACACCCTCGACTATTATAAGCAGGGTACGTTCACCCCGGCACTTGCCTATTCGACCCCTGGCGACGCGTCGTTCACGTATGCCGGTCAGGCGGGGAAATATACGCGGATTGGCAATATCGTGTATGTGTCAATCGAGGTACGATTATCCGCGTTCGCTAAAGGGACTGGAGCAGGGACTTTAAAAATCACCGGCCTTCCGGCCGCATCGTTTGCGACATCTTTTTTATCAATCGGATACTATTACTGGCCACTCACAAGCACGGCCGGTTTGATAGCGTATATAGACGCCTCTGCGACTGTCGTCACGCTGCAGAAAATAGCCAGCAACAACGTGTTCGCGGATATCGACGATCCTGATTCAGACTCAATGGTCTGGGTCACGGGGTTTTATTTCACAGAATAATTGCGTTGTGAAATCGTTTAAATAAAGGCGGGGAAATAATGGACGCCTCCGACGCACAGCAGCAGATCATGGCCCGGCTCGAAGCCCTGGCGCTCGACCGCTACAGCAAGACCAACTGCGGCGCCACGGCGGATGTTGTGCAGGCCCACACTAAATTGCTCGGGCAGATCGAGTCCAAGATCGACACGCTAATGAGCTCAAGCAATTTGCAGTTTCAGAAACTCGACGAGATTACAAAGACTCAAGCAAATTTTACCACAAAACTGGCCCTCATAGAGCAGTTGCCAAAGCTGCCATCCACAGACGATTCGAGACCTGAGATAGTTGTCGAGAAGGGAGTATTCAAGGTTGACCTGAAAAAGATCGACTGGACGAAGGTGACGGCGATAGGAACCGCCATATCGGCGATCATCATCGCCGTTTGGGATAAAATCTCTAAGTGAGGTTGACGTATGGCCAAATGCGGCAAACAAACCGAAGTCTTCAGCAGAGTCACCGGCTACCACCGCCCAGTCAAAAACTGGAATAAGGGCAAGCAGGAAGAATTCAAAGAACGAAAATTATATGACAGAACAAAAGGGAGCCCAAAAAATGAGCGAGAACAAACACTACAGTCTACTTGAGTACATGGTCTACACGTTGATGCTCACCATCATCTTCACCGCGGCGACGTTGGCGTTGATGACAACGACGGGGTGCTCAACATCATCCACCACTACCACAACCACGAAATACGATGCTACTGGTAAAATCATCGTGGAGCAGACCGTTATCGAGAAGAAAGACGGCTGGCCGTTCCGCTGCAAATCAACCACTATACGTTCTAATGGTTTTGGTGGCTCAATTACGCCAGCCGCCGACCCGACTACGGGTGCATTGCCGGGAGTTCAGATATTTAAGGCTGGCATGGATCTTGACACGCTTCCTCTTCCAGACCTTGACGAGCTTTTTTCGAAGCTTGCCGAGCAGGGTAAATTGCCACAGAATTTTGTCGTGTGGTCTGCCGTTATCAATGCCGATAAAAGCTTATGGGGCGCGGAGCTGTCTAATTTTTACACCACTTGGAAGGGTGGTGGAACTATGCAAATCGAGTGTCCGTTTAAGACGATTTACAACATAAGCGGCACCATGCCGACGTTGACACAATCAACCGACACCGGGAGTAAATAATGTTGAAACTCATCATGTGCCTTACCGTCATCCTCATCATTACTGGATGCTCCTCGACCACGCAAACCACGATTGACGACCTTAAGGCAAAGGGAGAAAATTGGCTGGCAGATCCAGACAATCAACAGAAAATAGCCGATGCAATCCAGCAGGCGGCGGAACAACTGAAGAAATGATATGTGCAACTGCGGCAAAAAAGGAATAAAGGTTTTCGGGGACATTTACATGTGTCCCGAGTGCTTGAGGCGGATCATGGAGGAAGGTAAATGATGGACGCCTTGAAATTGGTTTCATGTGCCGTCGTTGCCGCGATTTGCATGATATTCGGCAGTGCCGTGGAGGGGGTGTATCAATTATGTTCGAGAGCAAAAAAATAAGTGCTGGACTAATCCACGACCTGCTCTACAACGTGGCGTGGTCGATAGAGATCCAAGAGCGTGACCTATCAAACATGGTGTGGTTTTTATGCTCACAACAAAAGACATAATCAATAAATCTGAATATCTGGCTCAGGTGGTGAG
>Ga0074198_1001065_pt1 | contig 20951 bp, 23 predicted proteins | sample EPASupsiteSAE323_FD_64527 | JGI IMG/M metagenome (GOLD analysis project Ga0074198, IMG submission 64527) | Bioremediated contaminated groundwater from EPA Superfund site, New Mexico - Sample SAE3-23 | ecosystem: Environmental > Aquatic > Deep subsurface > Groundwater > Contaminated ...
CGTGAGTCCTTCCTTCTTTTTGACTCCTAATACCTTACGTCGAAAATCTATGGAGTATGTCATACTCTGCCTTCTGTGCTCATTATTGTTAAATTATAACTAAATTATACGGAGTTAGCTATAAAATTTTTAAAGCGTTACAGACCCGATTTCCCGGACCTTACACTAAACAGCCGCATAAACATCTGTATAAAGTTCTGAAGCATCTGGAAAGGGCGCTTCCAGTGCAAATTCAGCCACCATCTTCATGTCTGCCTTGATCTGCTCATCCATTGCTTCCAATTCCAGCATCGTAGATAGCTTTTGGTCAATCAACAACTTTTGCAAAGTCAAAATCGGATCTTTATTCGTCTTAAAATCTTCAACTTCATCTTTCGAACGATATAGTCCAGGATCGCTCATCGAATGTCCACGATATCGATAGGTCTTAACGTGCATAAGAACTGGCTTATTTTTCTCTCTAACTGTAGCCAACGCCCATTCGGCCGCCTCTCGCACAGCCAAAACATCCTGTCCGTTGACAACACACCCTTCTATACCGTAAGGCTCTCCCCGCTCTGAGAAATCTCCTGCGGCATGTCGCTTGATTGCTGTCCCCATAGAGTACCTGTTGTCTTCAATCACATAAAGAACAGGTAATCCCCACAATGCCGCCATATTAAATGATTCATAAACCTGACCTTGATTTGCCGCGCCGTCACCCATATAAGTTATACACACACCTTGATCTTTATTGTATTTGTGCCCCATTGCCATACCAGTACCAATAGAAACTTGACCACCTACTATACCGTGTCCCCCATAAAAATTCTTTTCACGAGAAAACATGTGCATTGATCCACCTTTACCTCGTGAACATCCAGCCAAACGCCCGGTCAATTCCGCCATAATCGGCTTTGCGTCAATCCCACAAGCCAACATGTGCGCATGGTCACGGTAAGCCGTAATTACCGTATCTTGCGGTTTTTGCGCTGCCTGAATACCAGTCACTACAGCTTCCTGCCCAATATACAAATGGCAATATCCACCAATTGATCGTTGCGTATATAAAGCCCCAGCACGCTCCTCAAACCGACGCATTTGCAGCATCAAGCGGTAGGCATCTAATAAACTATCTTTTGTGAAAAACTTATTCCAAGAACTTGCCGATTCGAATTTCTTTACCACAGACCACCTCTTCTTAAATCACCCAAGAACATTGATCTAAAACGATATTACGCAGCCGTCTCAGACAGAGTAATTTCTGATCCTGCGGTTGGCTCAAAACCGACAAACTGAACAATCGCCATTGGAGCATTATCTCCGTACCGATACCCCGCTTTTACGATACGTACGTAACCACCAGGACGTGTCACAAAGTAATTAACAGAAAGATCTATTAACGCTTGAGCAACTTCAGGCTTATTACCCAAACGAGAAATTAACAAACGACGACAAGCCAATGTGTTTGTCCTTGCAATTGTTACCATTTTCTCGATAAAGCGCCTTAATTCCTTCGCTTTTGGCAACGTTGTTTTAATTGTTTTATGCTCAATCAAAGCTGCCGCCAAGTTGCGCAACAAAGCAATACGATGACCGCTTGTTCTGTTGAGCTTTCGTCCTGCCATTCTGTGTCTCATGACTTTCTCCTTACTTCAAATTGCTACGTTGATGTACACGCGCGCTTAATTTATCGATATTTTCTGGTGGCCAATAAGGTACATTCATACCAAAATACAAATTCATAGAACGCAAAATTTGCTTAATTTCATCCAAAGACTTTCTACCAAAGTTAGGCGTTTTCATCATTTCATCTTCTGAAAACTGAACCAAATCCCCAACGTAAACAATATTTTCATTCTTCAAGCAATTCATAGAACGAACCGATAGCTCTAGTTCGTCAATACGACGCAGTAAATTCGGATCCCACTCTAGCGATGAGGCTGAATCTTTAAATCCTTCAGCTGCATCATCAAAGTTAATAAAGACCGAAAACTGTTCTTGTAAAATTTTAGAGGCCAAAGCCACAGCATCATCTGGACGTAAAGTTCCATTTGTTTCAACGTTTAAAACGAGCCTGTCATATCCCAAAGACTGCCCAACACGTGTTGTTCCCACTGTGTAAAACACACGCTTCACTGGTGTGAAAATCGAATCAACTGGAATAACACCCAACGGCATTTCATCACGGTTATGCTCCGTTGCAGGAACATATCCCCGTCCCTTTTCGATAGTCAAAACCATTTCAAAAGCATGTCCGTCACCTAAAGTACAAAGATGCTGTTCAGGATTCAACAAACGCACACCGGCAGGTAATTGCAAATCTGCCCCTGTCACAACTTTTGGACCATTGACAGAAACTCTAGTTGTTTTTGTAAGATCACCTTCTACTGAAAACACCAAGCTTTTGATGTTCATGTAAACGTCTATATAATCTTCTTTAACACCAGGAATAATTGCAAATTCGTGAGAAACACCTGTAATTTGCATAGACGTCACAGCCGCACCGGTTAGCGATGATAACAATACGCGACGTAACGCATTTCCAAGCGTAAATCCAAATCCACGCTCTAAAGGCTCAACCACCAATTCAGCATGACGTAAATCTTCGGAAAGATAGTTCACCTTCACTTCAGATGGTCTTACAAGACTTCTTCTATTCGCTTCACTCACTGTTTCATCCCCTAATCAGATTAAACAAACAGACTATAACTCTCAGTCTACACACGACGACGCTTAGGTGGCTTACAGCCATTATGTGGCAAGGGCGTCACATCACGAATCCCCGTCAACACAATACCAGAAGATATCAGTGCACGAATAGCCGTTTCACGTCCAGAACCAGGACCGGAAACACGAACGCTGCAGGTTCGCACACCATGCTCTTTCGCTTTCGCTGCCACTTGTTCAGCCGCCACTTGAGCTGCAAAAGGTGTCGATTTCTTCGAACCTTTAAAACCGCAAGCACCCGAAGATGACCACGCCAAGGTGTCGCCTTTTTCAGTCGCAATTGTTACGATCGTGTTATTGAACGTCGCTGTAATCGTAGCCACTGCTTTTTCTATATTCTTTCTCGTTTTCTTCTTTTGTGGAACTGCTGACATGTTCTACCCCTTATTTCTTAGCAATTTTCTTGCCTGCAATGGCAACGGCTTTACCTTTTCTTGTGCGCGCATTTGTACGTGTGCGCTGTCCACGCACTGGTAAACGCTTACGATGTCGCAACCCACGATAACATCCCAAGTCATTAAGACGCTTGATATCCAAAGAGACTTTCTTGCGTAACTCACCTTCAACGGCATAATTGTCTTGCAATTCATCACGAATGGCACTAACCTGCTCATCCGTTAAATCTTTTGCCTTTGTCTGCGGATTTATTCCACATTTAGCTACGATTTTTTGGGCTGTTGTAATACCAACGCCATGGATGTAGCACAGTGCATAAGGCACATTTTTATTATCCGGTAAATTTACTCCGCTAATACGCGCCATGAGACTCCCTACTCATTATCGAAAGCACTTGATCTGTGACAGTGCTTATATCTTCTGAAGCATCTACCTTACATAATAAACCACGCGCATCAAAAAATGCAACCACAGGCTTGCTTTTCGTTGCATCCTGCTGCAAACGTTGTTTGAAAACTTCCGCGTCATCATCAGCGCGTGTTTTAAATTCTACCCCTCCACACACATCACACACTCCTGTTTTTTGTGGAAGATGCGTTTTTGAATTGTAAATAGCACCACATTGGGCACACATGATTCTGTGCAAAATTCGCTCAAGCAAGACAGAATGATCAATATCAAAACAAATAACACATACCGGCTGTTTAGGAGACATCTCTGCCCAATCTAACAACATTTCAGCTTGACCGGTCGTGCGCGGAAATCCATCGATAATAATATCTTGATCACGATAAGGATCAACGTGAGGACGCAATAAATCCCAAATCATTTGATCCGGCACAAAACACCCCTGTTCAATAACAATCTTAATCTGTAATCCAAGATCAGTTCCCTGGGATATTTCCTGACGAAGCAAATCCCCTGCAGAAAATGTTTTAACACTTAACTTATCTGATAAAATTTGAACTTGAGAGCCCTTGCCACACCCCGGTGACCCAATAAAAACATAAATCATTTAATATAATTGACGTCAACTTAACACAGTAACTATAGCAGGCTATCACCCCTTAAATCCAGGGCCACCTTGATGATTTAAGCAGATTTTTTGACTTGTTCAACAATAGAATGAAACGCCGCAGGATTGTTCATTGCAAGATCAGCAAGCATTTTACGATCAACACCCAGATTTATTTTATTCGCCAATCCCATGAATTGAGAATACGTCATACCCTGCGTACGAACAGCTGCATTAATACGCTGAATCCATAGCCCACGAAAATCACGCTTACGCACCTTACGATCACGGTAAGCATACTGCATCGCCTTTTGAACGCGTCGCAAAGCAATCGTGAAACAATTCTTAGAGCGACCACGATACCCCTTCGCCATCTTCAATATTTTCTTATGTCTACGCCACGTTACGACACCACCTTTTACGCGCATATTGAGCTCCCCCTAATCGTGCAAATAATGTTTAATGATACGTTTTTGATCGGTGATGTGCATCACATCCATACCACGTGCATCACGAATACGATTTTGAGTGCGCTTACGCATGTTGTGTCGCTTTCCCGCATATCCGGACTTTACGAGTCCTGACGGCGTTAGCTTGAAACGCTTTTTAGCGCTACTTTTCGTCCTTAATTTGGGCATTTTCACTCCCTTTTACAGATGGCGAGGCATACCCAGCCAACCATCTCGATACACTAGACCCATTCTACAGCAGAAGACCCAGATGACGCAAATTCGCACAAACGATTGTACTTGCAAACCCTTTCCCCCCTACTGACCGAACCAAACTTTACATAAGGCGCAGAGACGGCATAAGCAAAATCAGCGATAAACGTGTCTGTTGTTTCTCCTGATCGATGCGAAACAACAATGTCATACTCATACTGACGCGCCACATCAATTGCCTGCAAAGTCTCCGTTAACGTTCCCACTTGGTTGGGTTTAATGAGAATGGCATTAGCCACTTTGCTAGCGATGCCCCTGCGTAATCTTTGCTGTTGCGTCACAAAAACATCATCACCCACAATCATACAATCCGATAAACGTTTGGTAGCTAGCGCCCACCCATCAAAATCGTCCTCTACAATGGGATCTTCGATACTCAAAATCGGATACTGTTCACAAAAATACTTGAGAACATCAATATACTCAGAAACCTTTAAAGCCTCTTGATCAAGTATATAGCGATCATCTTTATAGAAATGATTCGCCGCGCAGTCTAAAGCAAACCCAACGTCTTCCCCAAGACTATACCCGGCCAGTTCCGTCGCCTGTGACAAAACTTCAAACACATTTTGAGTGTGTTTTAACAAAGGTGCAAATCCCCCTTCATCTCCCACATTGGTAGACAACCCCTGTTTGTGTAGCAATTTCTTTAACACATGAAAAATCTCACTCAGCATACGGATATATTCACAAAAATCCCTTTTCTTTATAGGCATAAGCATGAATTCTTGAATGGCTAGATTATTATCTGCATGCTCTCCCCCATTTATAACGTTAACCATAGGTTTTGGCAGAAATGTTGGTGATGGCATGTCCAAAATATTGATCAGATAACGATGAAAAGAAGTTCGATAATGATTAGCACAGGCCCTTGCAAACGCACCACTGATAGCCAAAATAAAATTGGCACCTAAATTCGATTTCTGCGGCGTACCATCTATTTCAAGCATCCGAACATCCAACGCTCGAAAATCTTGGAAATCTGGACCAATTAAATGGTCTCGCAATGTATTTTGAGCAAACTCTAAACACTGCTGCAACCCCTTACCGTGGTAACGAGACAAATTAATGTCACGTTTCTCTAAAGCTTCATGCGTTCCCACTGACTTACCGCTAGGCACTTCCATAACACCCAAAGCCCCACTTTCCAGCATAACCATCCCCTGCACGGTGGGAATACCGCGAGAATCTAAAATCTCAGAAAAACGTAATTGTTTGATGCGCATGTTTAAAATGAACTTACTATATAGTGACCCAAATCTAGGATATATCTACCCGCGGTTTTTTAGAAATAGCATGAACCAGATACAATGGGGTTGTATCATTACTTCTTCTTACTCATGAAAATACAATCGCTACCATTGAATCTTTATCAAGAATTTCCACCTCATGGTTATAAAATTTTCAAACATGTTCGTGAAGCAATTGATGCCATACAGACCGAAGCCGCTCAAAAAAATATCATTATTGGATCAATGCATCCTAAACGCCTTATCGCGATATTAAGTGAACATGGCATCCCAGCCACTCAAATGCCAGTATTCAAAGATGATAAGCAAAATTCTATCTGCATCCTTCCCCTACCCGTCTCGAAAGGATATCGCTGGAACAACACAGTCGTGTTTTCAGATGAAGAAATATTAGGCCCTGTTTATGCAAAAAAACAGACAAAAACTAAATTATTTCGACAAAATTTTGATGTGGGAGATTATGTCGTTCATAGGAATCACGGTATTGGCCAATTTTTAGGCTTAGAAAAAATTACAGTGAATGATCATATTCATGAATGTTTGAAATTACTTTATGCCAATGAACAAAAACTGTACGTCCCCATTGAATCATTCGATGAGTTGTCTCGCTACGGGGACAGCGACATGTCTGTCACATTGGATGAATTGGGCAGCTTACAGTTTCAAAAACGCAAAGCCAAAGCCAAAACCCGCATCAATGAAATGTGCCATGAATTATTGCAGGTAGCAGCAAAACGCAGACTAATTGAAGCGCCGGTCATCCAGTACGAAACAGATTCAATGGATCAATTTTCAAAAGGATTTAAGCATATTGAAACCCGCGATCAAATATTGGCAATTCAAGATGTCTTGTCTGACTTAGCATCAGGAACCGTTATGGATCGAATCGTATGCGGAGATGCCGGATTTGGAAAAACGGAAGTAGCACTAAGGGCCGTATTTGCAACCGTCGTAGCAGGATATCAAGTTGTTATTCTCACCCCCACAACAACCCTGTGTTTACAACACTACAGAACATTGTTGGAACGATTCGACAAGATTCATGTAAAACAGTTATCTCGATTAGTTTCCGTCACAGAACAAAAAAAAATTAAAAAAGATGCAGAAGAAGGAAAGGTATCAATTCTTGTGGGAACAACATCAGTTTTATCGGATTCTTTGAAATTCAAAAAATTGGGATTGGTTCTCATCGATGAGGAACACCATTTTGGCGTCAAACAAAAAGAAAAAATAAAAAAACAATACCCTCACATTCATATACTGGCATTGTCGGCAACACCAATTCCAAGAACCTTGCAATTATCTTTAGCTGGCGTGAAAGAACTTAGCTTGCTGGGCTCTCCCCCCTTAAATCGCAGACCCATCAAAACTTTTGCAGGAACATTTGATATCATTCAAATTCAAGAAGCCGTACGATGCGAGATAGAACGACACGGCCAATTCTTTTGGGTTGTCCCACACATTAGAAATATGCCTGACGCACAAAAAACAATTCTTAAATTATTGCCAAAAGCTCGCATTTGTAAAATTCACGGACAAATGGAGCCAGAAGAAATAGCAAACCGTATGATCCACTTTTCAGAACAAAAATATGATGTTATGTTAGCCACTTCCATCATTGAAGCGGGCGTTGATTTGCCATCAGCAAATACTTTGATTATCCAAAATGCTCATTTATTTGGATTGGCACAACTGTACCAATTGCGTGGACGTGTAGGGCGCTCAGATGTACAGGCTTATGCTTTTCTGACTTACCCCGAAGATACAGTACTTACCCCCAACGCCGTTAAACGTCTTAACGTTCTACAACAACTGGATAAATTGGGAATTGGATTTACGCTGGCAACTCAAGATATGGACATCCGTGGATATGGGAATCTTATTGGATCTGAACAGTCAGGTCACATCAAGGAAATCGGAATCGAACTTTATCAAGATTTGATAGAGTCCACCATGAACCATATGAAAATACATCAAGATTTACCCCAATTAGATGATGATATTGAAATTAATCTGAGCGTTCCTGTTTATATCCCCGAAGATTACATCGAATCAGTCCAGATTCGCATGGATTTATATAATCGAATTGCATCCTTAAAAACACGAGAAGAATTAAGATATATGCAAATTGAACTGAAAGATCGATTTGGCACGGTCCCTTTAGAGGTTATGAATTTACTAGAAATCATCGCCATCAAACAAATGTGTCGTTTGTATAAAATATCTAAAATTAACGCGGGAACAAGAGGTATCTCAATTGCATTCCATCAATTTCCAACACACTTAATCTCTAATTTTAGTCAACACAAAGACATTACAATCCGCAACAACAACTCAATTGTGGTTAAATGCCCACCTCAGCAACACTTGTCAAAATTACAAAATATATTGCAACTCTTCTAACGTTTATCGTTCAAATTAACCCGCGGATCAAGATACGAATACAATACATCAAAAAACAGTACTAAAATTAAACTTGAAAAGGAAAATAAATAGATCGTGGCAAACATAACCGGATAGTCCCGTGTTGTAACAGCTTCGTACCCTAAATACCCAATACCTTCTAATGAAAAAACAAATTCAATCATTAAAGTCGTATAAAAAAAGATGCTTAAAAACATGTACGGTACAGTCGAGAAAATAACAAGCAATGCATTCTTCAAACAATGTTGAAGAAGAATGTGAGATTCTGACGCACCCTTTGCCCGAACGGCAATAACGTATAGCTTTCCCATTTCATCTGATAAAGCATTTTTTGTCGCCAAGGCTGGTCTGGCAAAATGTCCCAGAACGATTGACAACACTGGAAGAATTAAATGCCACAAATAATCTGTAATCTTCTGAAACCAAGTAAACGTTTCTGACATCTCAGACGACAACCCTCGTACAGGAAACCAATTCCAAAAAGACCCTCCCGCAAAAAAGATCAGAAGCCATATGGCAAAAATGAATGCGGGCGTTGCGTAAGAAGTTCCTATGATCAAAGTCGTAATCCAATCAAACACCTGTCCATGTCGGATAGCTTTTAAAATACCCAAAGGAATTGACACTAACAAGATACAAAACAAACTAAGTATGGTAATTCCCAAGGAAACGGGAAGAGCCTCCCAAAGCATTGAACTCACCTGCTTGCCTTTGTAGAAGCTAACACCAAAATCAAAACGTGCGTAACTCCAAAGCAGTTTGATATATCTTGTAAACAAAGGCTGATCAAATCCAAATTCTTTTTTTAATTTATTGATTGTTCCTTGATCTATTTGACGATCGGCTTGCTGCTGGGTGTAATCACTTGCTAAACCAGTATACGTGGTGGCCTCGGCTCTCATTTGCGCTTCGATCTGATCAATAGGACCTCCTGGCGCTAAGTTAATGATAAAAAAATTAATCGTTACAATACCCAAAAGCGTCGGAATTATAAGGAGTAATCTTCTAACAACATAATTCCACATAAAGATATGATTCTGGTCAGCGTATGCAATGCCCCTATTATGCCCGGTTTGATCTGAATAGAGAACAGTGGAGAAAATACAACAACTTCACACAAATAGAAAAACAAAGACCAGTTTTTCGCATTGACTTGAAACACTTAGACTGGTCTAATTGGCACTAGAGTTCCATGTGTAAACTGTAGTTAAGGATTTAAATTATGAGAAAGTCACTTTTGTTATTGGCGTCTTTTGTTGGTTTTGTTGCTTGTAATCAAGAAAAGAAAGACGATGCAGCCGCTCAAACAACTGAAGAAGCATGCCCTGCAGAAACTCCAGCAGCAGCTGAAAAACCTGCCGTTCCTGCCGTTGTTGAAACTGCAACACCAGCACCAACGGCTGAAGATCACGGAAAAACAGCACAATAGCTGTTTTGATTCACAAAGTCATTGCCGTCAATAAATTAGCTCTATTCGATTATAAATTAATACAGACAGCAGAAGCTGGTATTGTCTTGACTGGTTTTGAAGTCAAGGCTTGTCGTCTTGGTGGCGTAAGTATCAGAGAATCTCATATCGGTGGTATGCAAGACTCTGGAGAGTTATATCTGTTTAATGCCAATATTCCTGAATATAAACATGCAACCAATGAGAAACAAGAGCCAAAACGCCCTCGCAAGCTTTTACTGGCACGCCGTGAAATTAATAAATTCTTGGGCCAAGTGAACCGAAAAGGATTCACCATTGTTCCGATACAAATGTATTTTAATGAACGCGGAAAAATTAAGATCGAAATTGCTTTAGCGCAAGGCAAAAACGTTGTTGATAAACGTGAAACGATTAAACAGCGCGAATGGGATCGTGAAAAACACCGAGTTTTAAAGCATTCTTAAACAACGGGCGCTCTGTTTTCACAAAAAAACAATTAAGAGCATCCAGCATGCGATTAGAAAATCCCCATTCATTATCATACCAAGCTAAAACACGGCACAGATGCTGATCAACGACTTCCGTATAATCGGGAATGAAATTAGCGCTATAGGGACTCCCGTTAAAATCAACCGACACAAGAGGCGCTTCAACATATTCGACAATCCCAGAAAAATCTTTTTTTGTAGAATCAAGAATGTATTTATTAATTTTATTTGCAGTCGTTGGCTTGGTTGATGTGAATGTGAAATCAATAAGAGATACGTTAGCCGTTGGAACACGAATGGCAATACCTTTTAACTTACCCGTAAGCTCTGGAATAACAAGACCAATCGCTTTAGCAGCGCCTGTTGTTGTAGGAATCATTGATAACGCAGCAGCGCGCGCACGATATAAGTCTTTGTGAGGAGAATCATGTAGACGCTGATCTTGAGTATAGGAATGAATCGTTGTCATAAGTCCATTCTGTATTCCGCACAATGTATTCAGCATATAAACAATTGGCGCTAAACAATTTGTCGTACAAGATGCATTTGAAATAATCAGATCTTGACCCGTTAATGTTTTATGGTTAACACCATACACAATCGTTTTATCCGCATTATCACAAGGTGCCGAAACCAAAACACGCTTCGCCCCTGCTGTAATATGCTGCGCCGCAGTCTCGCGGGTTGTAAAAGCACCTGAACATTCTAGAACGACATCAACGTTAAGTTGTGACCACGGTAAATTTAAGGGGGATCTTTCTTGAAACCACTTCACATTCTCTAAATAAGCTAACGAAGCCTTTCCGTGAACTGAATCGTATTGAAATAAATGTTTGAGAGTATCAACCGAAGCCAAATCGTTGATCGCGATAAGCTCGACATTATCTTGATTGCGCTTGAATAAAGTTCTTGCAAAACAGCGACCAATTCGTCCAAAACCATTGATAGCTATACGCACCGAAAACAACCTTTTATTCTGCCAATGGTGGCCATAACTGGATTTGAACCAGTGACCCCTACGATGTCAACGTAGTGCTCTACCACTGAGCTATATGACCATGATCTTATCCTATGGTGATTTTTCGAAATAAACAAGATGGTAAAAAGTCTGTTTTCCATCCACAATGCTTTTCAAACATCTGCAAAACAAACTGTAATTTCTTGTTATTATCTTCTGGTAAAGTATCCACAACACCATAACCAATTTCATCCAAAATCAAAAATAACAAATCAGTAAATTGGGAGCTGTCTTTATAACAAGTAAGCGCTCTATATATCGCGGGATAAGGATGTCGCTGGGGCAACACATAACACAAAAGACTGCTTAATACCTGTAGTGTCAACGACATCTGATAGTCACCATATAGTGCAGAAGAAACCTCTTCACATGTCCAATACCCTAACTTTTGCGTACGGCTGCTCCAATGCCCATCAATAACTGTCCATACAGGAATAGAGCGATTAGTCACCCCCGGATACACCCCATTTTTTTCTGTCAACACAGTAGTAATGTATTTTTCTTCTTCAAATGGGATAATACGAAGGATGATTCCGAAATCTTGAAAGCGCAAATTGGTATGTTGACACGTCTCATCCTTCAAAATTACAGAAACTATCCTTATTCGCAATGGATTTTCGACAAGTTTTTGATTTTTCTTTGCGGTAACAACGGTACAGGCAAGACAAATATACTAGAAGCCATATCGTTACTAAACGCGCCAAAAGGATTGCGTTCCACCGACGTAAAGGATTTAGGTTTGTACGACAACGAAAAAAAACAACACGCTGATTGGACAATTTTTTGCGATCTATCAGGACAACCAGCATCCATCACAAATCACGAAAGCAAAAAAACTATCCGTTTAAACCAAAAAATCATCACCCAAAGACAATTGAATGAGCACGTAGGCGTGTTTTGGATAGCCCCTGAAAACGATCGATTGTTTTCTGGGACACCTTCCGATCGACGCGCTTTTATCAACCATCTGATTGAATTAACTGATTCTGAATATGGCCCCATTCACAGTCAGTACATGCATTTCATTCATGAGCGCAATCAAATTTTACACATGCCAAATCCTGACTCTATCTGGTTGGATCAACTTGAAACAAAAATTGTTGATCTGGCATTAAAAATATATGAAACCAGAACAGCCTTTATCACAACACTAAACACTTGGATTAAACAACTGGACCATTTCCACTATCATCATTTTGAAATGGAAGATGGGCCTTACGAAGATTTGGCAGATCAAATCCGTAGTAACAGGAATCATGATCAAATACGCGGGGGCTGTAGGGTCGGCCCTCACAAAAGCGATCTTATTGGATACCGAGAAAATATGTCCTTACATCTTTGTTCTAACGGCCAACAGTGCATCGGCTTGTTTTCAATTTTGTTGGGCCTTGTAAAACAATACAGTCAAAAAAAACCAATACTGTTTCTTGTTGATGAAGTGTTTTCTCACTTAGATAAAAAACATCAAGATCTTTTGGTTCAAGAACTAAAATCAATACCTTCCCTTCAAACATTTATTTCCTTACCACACACCACCACTTTTCCAGGGGCACAAATAATACAGCTTTAAAGTCCTCTTTTTTAAAGTTGTGCATCCCAAAAACCAGATGCACAGCGGGAGAATATCCTCACCACATTTTCTAGTATTTCGTACTATTCCGGCAATCGAGCATTAAATGCATCTCTAGCCTTTGTTTCTTTAGCTAATTCTTGGTCTTCTTTTTGCTGGAAAAAAACATCAACTATCTGCTGAATTTTATCATCTTCAACATATTGACCGAAGGTATACGTCGTGCCTTCTACCACCGTTTGATAACGCGACTTTTTACGCGCATCCAATCGAGCATCGAATGCATCTCTAGCACTTGTTTTTTTAGCTAATTCTTGGTCTTCTTTTTGTTGAAAAAAAGCATCAACTATCTGCTGAATTTTATCATCTTCAACATACTGACAGAAGGTATATGTCGTACCTTTTATCACCGTTCGATAAAGCTTCTTTAAAAAATTCGTGTATAATGGCAACGAATTTTCGTATGGCTTATAACCTTCTACCAACTTTGTTATGAAGTTTTTTCCCTCTTGCAAATCGCGTTTACTGAATTTAAAATGATCGGCCGGAAAACACCATGCATAAGCACATCTTCTAGCACTTCCACCGCTAACACCCCGCACGATACCAAGAAGTTTTTGCATTGTTCCTATGTAAATAGCAAATCGATCTGGACCTCTCGTTTCAAAATTCGTATAATTCAAAAACATTGGCAAACACTCCAAAACAATCGGGTCAACCGATGGAAAATTTCTTTCAGTTGCTTGTACGATAAATAATAACAATAACATTATTTTCTCCTTTCAAAGTGTTGATTAAGAAATATTTTTACCTTTCACGTCTCACTCTAATATTTCTACTCCATTCTAATCAGGCTAACAACATACCCGCATATAATAAGATCTCTTTAATATTTCGCCCATTCAAGAATGAAGATAATATTTAATTCGAGAAAATCTATTCCTCTGCTTTTGTGTTTGGGTTGTTTTGGCATGCAGATTATTCAAGGATTATTAACTCAATTTCGGTATACAATGGACTAGCTCGTTCTTATCGAAAAAACATGAAACATTTAGCGTTATTCTTACCGGTTTTGACATTAGTTGCCTGTCAAAAAAATATCGATCCAACAACAAATCCTCTTGTTATTCCCAATGGCGCAACCCAAACACCTCCAACAGCGCATTCTTAGAATCCTATGAAGCGCTATCTGATCACCATTTTTTTAATTCTACTGATTATAGGAGGGTACGTGACCCATCAAGCACATAAGGATCATTTGAAAGATTTACCACGCATCGCCAAAATTGATATAAAAATACAAACAGCAACTGTAAACAATATTCCTATTTGGTATTTACCAACCCAAGATACAGAGCTTGTTTGTTTCAAGATCAGTTTTAAAGGGGCTGGTACTGTTCAAGATTCAATTCCCGGGATAACAAAAATGTTTTCATCTATGCTTAATGAAGGCACGGAAGATATGAATTCTGAAACATTCCAAAACTTTATGTTGAACAACCAAATCCAATTATTCACCGACTATGATGCCGATCATCTTGGTATTGCAATCCGCACTATTAAACCAAAAATACACGAAGCTTTTGACGTCATTATAAAAATTATGAACAACTTAAAACTTGCAGAAGAAGACTTAGAACGCAACCGCGCAGATATGATTGTATCCTTGGAACAATCAAAGCATGATCCTTTTTCTTTATCGGCTGATGCTTTGAAACGCTTAGCTTACAAGAAGCATCCTTATTTCACATCAATTGACGAACAAATAGCGGGACTAAAGACGATAAAATCAGAAGATCTGCGGACTGTTTTCAAAAGATTGGGGCAAGATAACCTTTTGGTTACATGTGCCGGAAATATCGATGTACCTACCATCACAAAATTGGTTAATGGCCTAACAAATATTCTACCTAAAAATGCAGAACTCAAAACAATACCAGATGCTGAATTAAACCATGAAAAATCAATTCATCATGTCTCTATGCCCATTCCTCAAAGCGTAATCCGTTTCACCATACCCGCCATTCCATTGCATGATCCCGACTATTACGCCTACGAACTTATGGAGGGAATTTTTGGCGGAACATCCATGAAATCACGACTGTTTCAAGATATTCGCGAAAAACGAGGGCTCGCTTACTACGCACAAACCAATATAATCAATATGGAAAAGCTTGATGTTATGCAAGGCGCAACAGGCGTTTCCACCGAAAATGAACATGCTGTTGTTCAACTTATCAAAGACAATATGATAAAAATTCAAAAAGAAGGCACCACGCAAGAAGAACTTGATTTTGAAAAACAACATAGCAGCGGCATTTTTGCCTTAAACTTTGATTCTTTACAAGGAACTGTTCAAACCTTATCGCACTTGCAACTTGATGGATTTCCTTCTACTTACATCAACGATTACGCTAAACACTTGGACTCTGTAAATTTAGAACAAATCAAAAAAGTAGCGCAAAAATATTTGAATTCAAAAAAACTAATTATTGTAATAACAGGACAAAGCCATGCTATGGCTTCTTAGCGCTGTAATGATGGGGAAAGATATGACAGAATCTGCATTATTTAATATGGTCAATTTTCGCTTAAAAAATGGACTTGAAGTTGTTTTCTTAAAAAACAAAATCTCTTCTGCTGCTTCAGCGGGTGTACTTTATAAATACGGATCGGCTGATGATGATCCTAAAACATATGGCATCGCACACTTCCTAGAACACATGATGTTTAAAGGAACAAAACAATATCCCAAGGGTCAACTTGACGAAATTATTATGCGTCTTGGGGGATCTCATAACGCTTACACTTCATGGGATAAAACGTTTTATTATGCCGTCGTCCCTAAAGATGGTTTGCGCACAGTATTAACCTTAGAAGCCGATCGGATGCTCAATTTATCCTTTGATGATGCCGAAGTTGAACCTGAAAAAGGTGCTGTCAAAGAAGAAGAAAATATGCACATTAAAAATCATCCTTTTGGAGAAACAATAAAAATATGGCTGCGAACCCTATTTCCCGTCCATCCTTATGGCGTTGAAATTATTGGTTATCCTGAACATATTGAAGCATACAACGCCCACAATACACGAGAAGCATATCAACAGTGGTACGCCCCCAATAATGCTGTTTTGATTATTTCGGGAAATTTCGAAGAGACCTTTATACGCAATCTTGTCGAAGAATTGTTTGGTGGATTACCCCCTTCTCCTCACATTCCAGAAGAACGCAAACGACATCAGGATCCTAAAATAGAAGGCCTAGCACGCACCATTGTGCAAGAAAATACGCGTTCCTCCGTTGTGTTTTGCGAACTGGCTTATCCCAGCATTAGTCTTCAAGAAGCAAAAAATCCTGCAGCTATCATGGCCTACAATGTCGCCGCTTTTATCTTGGGTGGAAATGACGTTTCATTATTATATAAAGATTTGGTTCGCACTAAAAAGCTGGCAATAAGTGTTAGCCTTTCTCACCAAACAGGACTAGATACGCGTCATATCTGTGTTGATTTTGAATTAGCCCCAACAATGGATGTGAAAATCTGTATCGATACTTATAAAAAATTCATGAAAGAACTCGTCGATTACAATATGAACCAAGATTGGTTTAAGAAACGTTTTGAAGAAGTCAAAAATCAATTAAAAGGACAAATGGTTTTTGCTGTGGATGGAACTACCAACGCAATCCGTATTTTTGACCGTTGTGCTGAAGGGCATACCCCAGAACAAGTTAATCAAGTCATCAAGAATATCGATCAAGTTACATTAGAACAAGTTCAAGATGTTTTCCGACAGCTAACCGCAAAACCTACTGGTACACTGATTATTCATCCACCACATTATCAAATATCAGAATAATCCTGATATCTTATTAACCACATCGTCTAGTCGATGATCAATGACACGATGCGAACAATTTAAAAAATGGAAAGATGCCTGAGGCGCCTTTTCTGAAATCAGTCGAATCGCAGACTGATTATCAATAACTTTCTCTTTTTTACCCAAAAATACCGTCACGGGAATATCAATTTTAATCTGACTAAGCTGGGCAATTGATTGAAGAGCCGCATCAATCCACCCCAAACTTAAACGTGTTATAATTTTATCCTGATGCAAAACAAGCACAGTCCGGCGAGATATATTTTTTTCTTTTTCAATAATTAGCTCAGGGGTTTTATCCTCAAATCCTGGAGCAATATCATGCTTCGATTTCAAAAAAGACAGAATTTTAATAAAAGCCGGCAAACAAACCCTAGGCAAAAAATTTACAGGACATAAAACATCAACCATCGGTGCAATTAAAACAGCATGCTGTACAAACTCTTTATCACACCCATGTAAATAACGAAGAGCCAAATGCCCACCAAATGAACTCCCAATCAGCAAAAAAGGCTCATTTTTTAAATAGGTGTTTTTAAAATTATGAAGATCATCTAAGTATATGGAAAAATTTTCCACATCAATTTTTAACGGATCTTCCTTATGCCTTGCTGAAGACCCGCCGTGATCACGATACTCCAACCCATACACTTCAAAACCAGCCTGATCCAAGGCCGTCCAAAATGGCATAGAACTTTCAATAAAGGTCATGACACCCGGCAAACAGAGCACTTTCAGCTTTTTTCGTTTTGACGAACGACAAAATCGAATGGTCGCCCCGTTGCTATGAAACTGATCAACGATCAAGTGAGAAGAGTTATACCCCAGAAAAGAAAATAACATGTAATTTTCCTTTCTGAATTCTTCTTTGTTTTATAATGGAGGATAAGAGGTTAATATTTGGTTGAATTCTCTTTTTTTTGAATTTTACTTTTTATTAATCTTGGATATGCAATAATGGACCGTGTCTAACTTTTTAAATATGAATTCATGATTCATTTGCTATCATTTGTTTTTGCAACAACACCAATACTCACCGAAGAAAATATTGGCGCAGCACTATCCAGTGGGCGCGTTAGCATATCGAAAAATATGGATTATTCAAGAGCTGATGTTTATAGCAGGGGAAATACAGGACCAAAAAATGACGAGAAAGATTGTTTTGCTGAAAAATTTACAGCCAATGCTATGTGTGGCTTGTGGGATCTTTCTATGTACGAGGGACTTATGTATGAAAATGATTCTGAAAAACCTCAGCGTCCTACTGGTTCATTCGCTAATTATGAACTAATACGCAATCATAAAGACGATGCTCCGTATAATTCTGCAACCGCAAATCCATTGTGGGAATCTATAGGAGCGGAAGATCGTGTTGAAATATTAAGGATACTTAATCGATTTATATCTCTTGAGCATAAAGATATTCTCTTAGGAAGAGCGGCGGGTTCTGTGAAGGTTAATATCGTTTTAGGAGTGCGGAGTACACCTCAGCTTTAATAAGTCGTTTGCTTTTTTATTTTTTTTTACCTACTCTAAGATTGTTCGGAACGTAGCGCAGCCTGGTAGCGCACTATTCTGGGGGGATAGGGGTCGTGGGTTCAAATCCCGCCGTTCCGACCATTTTTATTTCGTAGGATCTTCTCATGATTTCTAACAATCTTTTAGCCAATGCCATTCGTTTCTTGACTGTCGATGCTGTCCAAAAAGCAAATTCTGGACATCCCGGCATGCCTTGTGGAATGGCCGACGTGGCAACAGTTTTATTCCGTAAACATTTAAAATTTTCGGCAAAACATCCTAAATGGCCAGAAAGAGACCGCTTTGTTCTGTCTTGCGGGCATGGATCTATGCTGCTTTATGCCCTTTTATATCTGACGGGATACGAAGACATTACGATCGAAGACATTAAAAATTTTAGACAGCTAGGATCACCGTGCGCCGGACATCCCGAACGTGGTGCTTTGGCTGGCATAGAAACAACAGCAGGACCTCTAGGTCAAGGACTGGCGAATGCTGTAGGTATGGCCTTATCAGAGAAACGCCAGAATGCACTTGATCCAACCTTTAACCACCACACCTACGTTTTCGCCAGTGATGGGGACATAATGGAGGGCATTTCGCATGAAGCCCTTTCTTTTGCAGGACACTACAACCTGAACAAATTAATTATATTCTACGACGCGAATCACATTACCATCGACGGTTCACTAGATTTATCCTGCACAGACAACGCCGCCATGCGATTTGAATCTTATGGGTTTCACGTCCAAACAATAGATGGACATGATTACGAAGCAATCGACCAAGCCATTACCTTCGCGAAAAATTCAGACAAACCTTCTGTTATCATTTGCCATACGATTATTGCTAAAGGTGCACCTCATTTGGAAGGATCTGCATCGGCACACGGATCACCGTTAGGGGCAGAAGAAATCGCTGCTATGCGCATAGCATTAGACTGGCCTCATGAACCATTCGAAATTCCTGAAAACATCCTTCATGAATGGCGCAAAATTGGGAACAATCACAAAGGAATAACTGAACACATAATCTCTGAAAAATGGCAGGAAATCTTTCCTCCTCAAAACTCTACAAGCATGGCTACACGCAATGCATCACAACTGTTTTTGGAAGAACTGATCCCCCACAGACCTGATATTATTATCGGTTCTGCAGATCTGACCCCTTCTAACAATACACACACCCAAACAGTACAAGAATTTTCAAAAAACAATCCACAAGGACAATATGTTCGCTTCGGCATTCGTGAACATGCAATGGCCGGAATCATGAATGGTATTGCGTTACATGGATTTTTCAGACCAGTGGGCGGCACATTCTTGTGCTTCAGCGACTATATGCGCCCTTCTATACGACTAGCATCCATGATGAAACTCCCCGTCATTTATGTTTTCACGCATGACTCTATTGGATTAGGGGAAGACGGCCCCACCCATCAACCTGTCGAACACTTGTCTGGTTTGTCTACCATTCCCGATCTTCGTATCTACCGCCCCTGCGATGTGCAAGAAACTTTTTGGTGTTGGCAAAACGCATTAAAAGACGTATCTCACCCTAGCCTACTGTGCTTAAGTCGTCAAAAACTTCCCAATTTTGAACATCAAAATATAAACTCGGCCTATCTATTATCTGATTTTGGAGACAACTGCGTTTGTATTGCATCAGGATCAGAGGTTCAAATTGCCCACACCGTTGCACAGAAACTAGGCGGAAAAGTTATCAGCGTCCCTTGTTTAGAGTTGTGGAATAATCAAGAAACACTAATGGGGATGGCACCTCGTATCATTATAGAAGCCGGATCCCGCATGCGATGGAATCACTTACTTCGCCCACAAGACCGTTTTTTTGGCGTTGAAACATTCGGCTTCTCCGCCCCTTACGAGCACGTATATAAAAAATTTCATTTAACGGCGGAGGATATATTGCGTTATTCCGATGATACCTAAATCACTGCAATTGACAGGTATCACAAAATTTCCAAAAACATTTCCTCTATCGTGTGCCGTGCTGTATCCGTTCATCCTGGCGAGTCAAATAAAAAACACAATGTGAAGGTTTTACTATTATTACAAATTCTTGAGCAAAGAGCTGAGGCTCTGTTGGTATTGAGCATCTTGTTGGAACGGGAAATTGATGTGTTTTGAAAACTCTCAAATATTCGACTTCTTTGAAACTCATTGAAACGATTCTAAGTTACAGATCGCACAAATGAGATTGAAACACAAACCGAATTGTTTTCTTTTATTTCTATAACGATCAGACAATATTCTTCCTAAATTTATTGTTTCGAAAGAAGTCTATTATTTTTGAACAATCGTCTCGCCTGCAGCTCGGGACCCCCATGCGGCGTCACCGAGCCAACTGTGGCCCCCACCTCGCACCACCACGAACCACAGCTCTCCCAGTCGGTCGTTACGGTAACTTTCCGTTAATAGACCGATCGTGTCAGATTTTTAAATCTCATCACAATCAGGTACAATGACCACGTACGTAGGTCGTTGTACCCAATCGGGCGCGAAGGATTTCAAGGA
>Ga0074198_1001068_pt1 | contig 20883 bp, 15 predicted proteins | sample EPASupsiteSAE323_FD_64527 | JGI IMG/M metagenome (GOLD analysis project Ga0074198, IMG submission 64527) | Bioremediated contaminated groundwater from EPA Superfund site, New Mexico - Sample SAE3-23 | ecosystem: Environmental > Aquatic > Deep subsurface > Groundwater > Contaminated ...
CGAAAGTTTTTTTATTATTTGCGACTTCTCCGACAAGCGAGCTTAATTCGTTAAGCTGGCACTCGCCGTCGGCCGACTCTATTTTAGCTTTCATTTCGCCTTCTTCATCGTCGAAAACCATTATAACGCCATATTCGGCGTTTACTATATTTATGGTTTTATCAAGAATTATCTTAAAAAGCGATTTCATATCGGATATCGTAGTTATAGTCTTTGAAATATCGTATAAAACGGATAATTCCGTTACTTTTCTTTCAAGCTTGAAATTCGATATTTTAAGATCGACGTTTGTAAGATGCAGCTTTATAAATAATTGATAAAAACGCGTTATTACGAATAGCGTAGTCACTTCAAGCACAGGCGCGACCATTTCAAAAAGGACTTTTATCTTCAAATAAAGAATGTATTCGCACGATAAAACTATGAATAAAAATATGGCGATGTAAAGAAAATCGATATACGACGGTTCGCGTCTTATTAAAAATATATAACACAGAAATCCGAGCAATAGTATGAGTAAAGTGCTTATGCCTCGATAAGGCCTGCTTATATAATCGCCGTTTATTACATTATCTACTATCTGGGCATTGATTTCCATTCCAGGAATAGTTCCCAGAGGGCTCAATTTGATATCAGGCAATAACGAAGACTGGGCGCCGACTATTACGATACGGTTTTTAAACGCCGATTTAGGAATCAACCCGTCGAGTATTTCGGTATATGAATACACGGGGAAAATTCCCGATTTTGAATTGCCGTTATACTTGACCGTATAACAGGCGCTTTTTTTTAGAGATAATTTCGATAATTGATAAAAAGTAAATAAAGGGATGTGGCTATCGCCAAATAAAAGCGAATTGCCGGTTTCGATAATATCGACTTCGCTGCTGGTGCTTTTTCTCATAAATTCCTGGGCTAATTTCAAAGAGAAAGAAATATATTTTTCATTATTAATGTTTTTAAACAATTCGACATTGCGAATCACGCCATCAGGATTGAGGTTTTCAAAATCGACATTTACGAACCCGGTAGCGAGCGAAACTTTTTTAAAATCTTCGTGCGCGTCATCGACATAATAACTTATTTCAGAATTTTTAGAATCGACGAGCGTTTCAGTTTGAACGAACCTATTAGCCAATATCACGTTCCCGGCCTTAGCTAACGACGATACAAGTTCATTATCGCTGGTTTCGTCATCCGTTCTAACCGAAAATATTATATCGAATCCGATTACCGATGCGCCCGCTTCTTTAAGACGGTCTATCAGCCTGGCGTGCACGGACCTGCGAAAAGGCCATGGCCCGTAATTTTGTATATCTTCGTCAGTGATGGTCGCGAGGACTACATTATTAGATACACTCTGATTGGTGCTTTTTAAAAATCGATAATCCTGCGTTTTTACTTCAAGCGGCTCTATATAATTTAAATTAAACGCCGCGCAAATCAAAAGCGAAATTATTACGAAAATATAGAATTCAGTTCTTTTTATCATGCAATACCCTGTTAATATTTTTATTGACTGACATCTTTTTTGTGAGATATAATAAACGGATTTATTTTAGTGAGTATATAATATACATAGATTTCTCAAATTATATTCTAACAAAAATCGAATAAAAGTCAAGAAAAACTAAAACTTTTTTAAAACTTAACAGGTATATTATAATAAAATTTCTTTTAGAAAGTGAAGTTTTTATATGCTTAATTTAGAAACCAGCAAAAGAAAAAAAGAAAAAGAACGAGTAGAAATAGTAGAAAACATCCCCGTCCCAAAATATAAAAAAGCTTTTTGGACAAGCAGGATTAAAGCATTTACCATCGATATGATTTTAATCTGCATGATATATTTTATTTCAAGGTGCGCTATGTGGCCTATTATAAAAAAAACGGCATGGGGCCCTGAAAGTTTTACGGAATATTATATCAGCCAGATTGCCGCCGAGTCAAATTCAACCGTTAAAAAAATAAAAATGAATTATCTTGTAAAACAAGATAAAGATCAGACCATATATTATAGAAAAACTAATTTCATTGAAGCCTGTATCGATTTTAACATAAATTACCCTTTTTTATTTATATGGCTTTATTTTGCGATTTTCTGGAGCTCATTCGGAGCTTCAGCCGGGCAATTAATATCGGGCAATATGGTCTTTGACGATTTCAAGCAGCAGCTTGATTTTCAGGCTGCCTCAAAGAGGTCTTTAATTTTTATTATTTCGTTTTTACTAATCATTCCTGGTTTTATAACGATGTTTACAAAAGAAGAAAAAATGCTTTACGACGACATATGCGGCTCGAATGTTTACGAATTAACCGAATAAATATTTTTAATATTAACCCGGAAAATACATTTCAAACGTTTCGTGGTAGGGGCGGATCCCTGTGTCCGCCCTGAAATCAAGGGCAAACACAAAGATTTGCCCCTACGGCTGGATAATAAAATTAATTAATTACATTTTTGCGAATAAACCAATATTTACAAAAATTTTAAATATATTTCAATTTTCGATTGTATTTTTTCGGTTAATCACAATTAAAACAAATTTTCTTTTTAAGTTCCTCAAATTCAAAATTTATAGTATATAATTTTTGATTTGCTTCTTTATGTTTTCCTTTTTCTATATCAAGGCGCATATCTTCCATAAGGCTGGAAATATTATTCACGCCATGTTTTAACGCAAGAGCGCTAAATCGTTTTATCAAATTTACTAACGAAGCGTCATCTTTAGCAGCTAAAGACATATTTGCCTTGAAAAAAAAGTTATAATACTCTTTGACGAAAAAATTAATATCTCTGATCTGGCTTTTTTGAGCCAGATCCATTAATTCTTTATTTTTTTTTTCAAAAACTTCGACCGGTATTTCAAAATCTGAAATGCCGTTGAATAAATCTTTAGAATCGTTATTTTTTAATGGAGTTTGTTTAAAGCAATCAATTCCCAAATCTTTTAACTTTTTTATAATCTTAATATCGCAGTCTTTTTTAGCCAGAACAATTACACTCAACTTTTCGTCTTTTAGCTTAATTTTATTCATAAGGCTCGCAATATCGCCCATATCGGCATTTTTTACGTTAATTATTAAATGATCGCAGCCATCGTCAATAGAATTAAAAGCGTCCTCGATTTCGGTTACGCATGAAACATCGTGGCCTTTTTCCGTAAGAAATTTAGAAAATATTTCCACCCCTTCAAGTGAATTATCATATAAAACAATCTTATGAGACGCCGTTTTATTCATGACGCAAAGCGAATCGCAGCCGGCTTTGCATTCCGCGCGGCTCATATTTATATTAAAAGAAAACCTTATTTTTATATATCCTTGTTCCGACGATGCGCTTAATTTATCGATAGAAAAAAGATTTATCATTTCGCTCGCGTAAACGAAATTAGCGTATGACATAAACAACTCATAAGCTTTATCTTTATTCGCCATAATCATATTTTTCAAAATTTCTTCGTTGTTTATAAGAAATCCGTGATATTCAAAAGACGCACTTACATAATTTTTATCTTCTATAACCATGTTTTTATAAAAAAAGTTGATTTTATCGCTCTCGCGCGTTGCATATACATATTTAATCAAAGAGCTTATCGCGCTTTCAAAGCGGCATCTGTCGAATGAAATGTTCTGAGCTTCGCAGTTATCGATATTCTGGCTAATCGAGACTTTTTTTATTTTATCTTCAAAACCATAAATTATTTTTTTTATGGAATCCAGCGGATTAAAATTATCATTACTGTTTTTAATTTTGACAGAGTCTTCGATATTAAATTCCGGTTCGGAAATAGCGCCTTCTATGCTTTTTTCTATTAAATTCTTTATTTCAACATTAAACTTATCGGAAAATAAATCAAAATTAGAATTAATGGTTCTGGCATGTTTTATTATCGCACCGCGAATTATTCTTTTTATTATGTTTATATCAAACATTTCTTTGCTCGTACGGCACTCGCCGTAAATATTTTTTATAATATCTATAAATTCTGCATTTTCAAAATCGTTTTTTTCAAAATATGCGTGAAACGAAATTTTTTTAGTTATTTCGATCATCTGCTCATCGGGAATATTAGTAAAGGCTATTATTTGAATATTTTCGTTATATCTTAAGAATTGACGCACAGCTTCAAAATTATTTTTAATATCTTCGATATCCACCACCAACGTTTTATATTTTGCGGCATCTTTTTTATATGAATCAAAGGCGCATTTATAGCTGTCATATTCTTCAAAATTAATAAAGGCTGATTCGAGCATACTTTTAACTTTAGCGGCAAATTTTCTGTCTTTTTCGCAAACCAATATAACCACTTTTTCCTCCTGGTAAGTAAAACAATAAGCGCGCATATTAAAATGACGCCGCCTGGCAAGCATTCTAGCGGACCACTGATAATTTTTAAATTCTGCAATGAATTTTTTGATTAAGTTTTAAAATTTATGTATGAGCTTCGCCCTGGCGGATGAAGCTCATACAATCAACTATGTTATAATTTTTGAAAAGTTTTTACCATTTCATCCCAGTTATATTTCGAAAATTTTAAATACGAGTAATGATCGCTAAATGTAAATTTCGGAAAGTATATAGCTATTCCGGTAGCGTTTTTAAGGCCTTCGGTCGTGCTGACGCTGTTCATAACGGCCTTTTTGTAATAATAGTGCGCTTCGTTTAGCGCCGTTATGAGTTTTTCAGATTTCGTTTTCGACAAAAGAATCTCTAAAAAATTTCCAAGGTCTATATGTTCCTTATATTCGAAATATTGAACGCTGTTTATTGCGGAATGTACGGCGGGCCTGTTTATTTCAATATCGTCGATAACGATATTCGATATTTCGTTTATTTTTTCAGCAAGGCCGTCTATAAACGAGCAATCAATAGCCGAAAGCGTGCCGGCGCCTTTTACTGTGTAATACTGTTTATAAGCGTCGCATAAAAGCTTTGCATAATCGGCCGAAGCGATATCCGGATTATCGGCGAGCGGTTTTAAAATAAGATCATACGGCCAGCCGTTGGCGGGTATCATTTCTTCGGAAGCTACGACATATTTCACGTAATCTTTTATTTCATATAAAACTTCGATCATTTGCATAAGGCATGCATCGACGCCAAGGATATCGAGTTTTCCGCCCGCGGCCTGATTTATTTTAGCAAGCGCGAACGCCATCTGATCGGTCGATATATTATTTCCCGATTCATCGTCGAATGATATGCCTTTTACCAATTGCGAATTTTTATTTTTAGACCATCCATTGCCATGGTTCCACATGATTATCATATAACGTTCAGCTGGATAATTAGCGATGCCCCATTCGGCGAATCTAACAAATTCGTTATAATCGCCCATATCAACTTCGCCAAGCTCCGCTACGTTTTTAGAGCTGATGTTCCAATCGTCAACGACCGGATTTTCGCTTCTCTTCGTAACATAATATCTTCTTGCGGGAAGTTCGTTTCTGTCTATCTGAGTTACTATGTTAATGTCCTTTCCGCTGCCGACTTTTTCCATTTCGATCATGTCATATGTACCGTATCTATCGAGAGAATTATCGGCATTTATATAAACCATGATCGTCCACTTTTTTTTCGCTTCGCAATCTGCGGCCAGGGCCATTGAAAAATAACCGATCGCAAACACAAAAGCGAGTATCGATATACTGATTTTTTTCACAAACAAGCTCCTTAAAAACGTTTTATTCATTTACTCTTTCTATGTAAGCTCTTATAAAGCTCGACCAGCAGTTGTTATTAAACAAAAGCAATCCATAGGCCTGCGGTACGACGTTAATTTCCTGCGGAAAATAAATGGAAAGGCCGTTCGAATTTTTTTCGTATTCGGTATAATGGATGTTAGCCATAACAGCTTTATCCGGGCCGGCGCATACTGCGTTTATAACATTTTCACAAGCTTCGACTATAACTGCATCGTTTTTAAAATATTTGGTTAAAAGCTGGCAAAGATGAACGAGATCGAACGTGTTCGGATCGTAAAACTGAAGTTCAGGTATAATGTTATAAGAAACTAATTTCATAAAATCGTTTTCGTCTATCTTATTAAGAAGCGTCTGCGAAAATTTGTCTATAGCGTTGAATACGCCGTCGAGTTTCGAGCAATCGATAGCCGATTGAGTTACAGGCGTGTCGTTGTTACGATATTCTTCATCGTAAGCGCCGACGATCGTTAAAGCGAGATCGCGCGGGCTCATTAAAGGATTTTCTACGAGAGGTTTTAAAATTTTGTCATAAGGCCAGCCGTCAGCCGGTTCGGCTTCTTGAGAAGCGACTATGTAATTAACGTTGTCTTTTAATTCGTAAGCTACTTCCATTACCTGCATTTGGCAGGCATCCATGCCGAATACATCTATATTGCGGCCTATATAAGCTTTAATTTGCTTTATAGCTTCGCCAAGATTCGGCGTGTTTATATAGTTTCCCGAATCGTAATCGTAAGAAATGCCTTTATTGGTAATTCTATCCGTTTTTTCCCAACCGTCGCCATGGTTCCACACGTCGAGCAAATATTTTTCGGCGGGATATTTTTCGCAGGCCCAGCACGCGAATTTAATTAATTCGCGATAATCGCCCATGTCGATTTCGCCTACATTTTCAATAACTTCGACTTTGCCTTTTTTTATAAAAAGCCTCTGAGCAGGAGCCGCTTTTTTATCGTGTAAAACGACTATGTTAACATCTTCAGTGGAACCGATTCTTGCCATTTCACCAATGTCGCCTATTACCCAGTCGGCATAAGCATTAAGGTCGTTGTCGCTATTTAAGAAAACTATAAAAGTCCACTTAGCCAGCTTCTTTTCAGCAGCATTAGCATTTTGATAAAACATTACGGAACTTAAAACAATAATACAAACGGCAATTACTCCAAAGAACTTTTTCATTGAACTCCTCCAAGTTGATTTTTTTTATATATATGATGTTTTTCGAATGGTATCCATGATTTGAAATGTTTTTGGCATGTTGTTCTTAATTTTGTTCAGCATCAGCCATGCGGACGGATAAGACAGTTCGCTTAATTCGACAACCTTGGATATGGACGGCAACTTTCCGTTCATTTCAAGGTATTTAATAATTTGGAACCATTTAAGAAGTGGTATCTTAGATTTATGCAAAAATGTATTAGCCGTCAAAGATTCTTGATAATGGCATTTTCTGCATTCATAGACGTTGCGTTCCACGATATAATAATACTTATTTTCGTGGCATCTGTTACAAGTAAATCCTCCCGGCCATTTGATATTAAAAATAACTTTCTTTAAAAACGAATCGTCGCTTAAAAGATAATCACTTGAAACATCCACCCGAACTTTTTTTTCTTCAACAACCATGTTTAACAAAAAACCGACACCCCTTTCGCATAAATTATTCTGACATCGTTTATAATAAGACAAAAAATCTCTAATCAAGTAACACTTCATCTTCCATCCGGAATCATCCGGTACCGGCAGGTAAAAACAACCGCGCCGATAGAAAACGAAACGCTAAAAAATTAGGATTTTGTGTTATCCGAAATTCTCGGATCCAAATTAATAGATGCCAGGCCCCGCGAAACAAGGTGACGGTCCTGTGTAAATTCCGGTCAAGCCGGAATTCCGTTTTTATGTATCTTCAAAATCCTTTTCGTTTAATTGTAATTTTTTCTAATATCACCCCTCACATTTTTATACATCAAGTAACAGTACCTTATATATTTTTAATTTGTTTGATTTTTTTTATTATTTTTTTATTTGTTTCCATGGGTTATCTATAATACCCTTATTCTCTTTCAAACCACGCTTTAATTCGTTCATATTTCCCTTGCCTTCGGCATATTTTATCATATCAAAACCAGGTTCGAACTTAAACACTTCGCTTTCTTCTTTTTTTGCGCTCAAGATATTTCCAGCGTTAAGGATCTTAATTTTTCCGTCCTTCGGCGTTTTAGTTTCGATAAGCCCTTCTGTAAGTTGAACATAAGACTCATCCTGCGAAGTAAAAAATCCAAAAACGGTGCCTCTTACGCCAAGAGTAACCTGAGGCATATCGAATTTAAAAACATATTTTCCTTTATCATTTTTATGGGCGTTAAAAGCTACCCAGCCGCCGCCATCATTAACGCGGATAGCATAATAATACATTTCGAGCTGGGTGTTGCAAATCATTTTAACGCTTGCGCCATAATTAGTTAAAATTTCACATGTCGAATCATTAAGCGTCGCGATTTTATCGCCGGCTTCGATATCCAAACGAAGCGCGTCTTCCGGAGTATATTCGGTATATCCGGAGTCCGTACTCCTTGAATGTTTTATATTTCCGGAAACCAGAGAAAACTTTCCGACGACTTTTGCGCCTTCAACGGCAAAGGCTTCAGCGGCACATACGAAATATATAAAAATTAAAGCCAATATTAGTAAAATTCTTTTATTAACCACTCTTAGCCTCCGCCTTATTTATTTCTTTTTAAGCTGTTTCCATGGGTTTTCAGTCGTGCCGTTTCCCGTTTCGCCGCTCGGAACAACTTTCTTGTCTTTATTTTCAGTCTTCTTTCCAAGAGCTTCTATTATCTGTTCTACGGTAACGCCTACATCGAGAGAAGCTAATTTTTCGAATATATCTACGCCTTCTTCAACTTTAATTATTTCACGGACGTTTTTCTTTTCATCGAATAATAATATAGAACCAGCCGTAATGTCTATTTCACCCGCGCCGTTTTTTCCTTCGAAGCCGACAACGCCTTCGCGAACCTGTATGGCAACTGTGTTTTCGCCGCTCATGCAAACCGCGAATTCGGTGCCTTTTACGCCGATCGTTCCAACGGGAGTGTCGACTTTAAAAATCATGGTGCCGTCTTTTTTAGTGGGTTTATAATTGATCCAGGCGCCGCCCTGTTTAACCCTTAAATTATAGTAGCCAAGCTGAATTTCAGAATTCTGTCTGAGATTGATTTTCGCTCCGTATGAAGTGTTGATGTCGCCCGTGGTTCCGGCAGGAGACATTATCATATCTTTTTCATTAAGCTGAAGTTTCAGCGCTGTTTCCTTCGCGATTTCCGAATAACCCGATAGGCCTTCTTTATCGTATTTTATCGGGCCGTTCAACGAAGAGAACGAACCAAGCGCGGCATCCGTAGCATTCGAATGAATGCCGATGCACCACAACAAGATTGCCGATAAAATGGTAACTACAACGATTTTTTTCATAAAAACTCCTCCTTATTTTAAACATGTTTTTTTATAAAAATTCAATTAAATTGACGTCATGTAGGCTGCAAGCGTTAACTTTTTAGGCTTATTATTCTGGCTGTATTCAATCGTAACCCTGATAATTTTAAATCTATTCATTTTTTCAACCGTTTCTTTTACAAAAGGATCGAACTCAGGCCTTACCTCATAAGGGGCCGAATCGTTTTCTATTTCAATATTACGCTTAAACCCCTGTTTTATAGGAGATACGCCTTTTTTTACAGAATCCCAGAATTTGGAAGATTGCTCGTCTAAATTACATTGCGATAAATTTTCAGGAATTTCATCGAATTTTTTCGACATTACCGCTTCTATTAATTCATTAGCATAATTAGTCGCAAAAGCTTCGTCGATAGTAATTGAAATATCGGAAGCAGTAGTTCCAAATATCGTAAATATTGGAACCAATCCAAGTATTATTAAAGCAACGGCTACTATTATTTCTACAAAAGTAAAACCGCCGTATTTAAAAGATTTATAAATAAATAAATTATTCAATGCTATACCTCCAGAAAGAAGGTTTTGTTGACATATAATATTTATAATGGTTAAAATAATTTTCATATTTGCATACATCGAGGGCCGGATCATAAGTCACCGACATTCTTATCATGGTATCCGACAATAGTTTTCCAAGAACCGATTTTGTTTCCTTTGGATACGATTTAACTTTAAAAAGGTTATTCGGACTCGAAAGATTAAAATATAAAGTTTTCATTGTAGCATTACCATAAATTTGAAAATAATCGACTTCTTTTTTTATGGTGCCTTCAAACGAATTAAGCGATGCTTCGATTTCTTCGCCGGAAATAACTACATCTCCATTAACTGAAACTATACTCAACGAAGCTTTGTTTCCATTGGCATATTTGCTTTTTGAAATAGACGGCACTTTAACATTACCGCTGCATATAATAAGAGCATTGTCGTGAAAGATTAATTTTTTAGCGGAACCGTCGCATGTAAAATCGACCGCCGAATCAATATAATAAACTCCGCCTTCTTTAAGAGTACGGCAATCGCCTTCTACGAGCATAAGGCTCTTTTCAAAATCGGCATAACTTTCAAAAATATAATTTACCTTCTGCCTTACGTCGTATTCACCCGGATCGTTAATTTCCTTAATTTTAAAAGGGTTTTTATATTTGTCGGAAGATAACTTAAGCGCCCCCAACGCTCCTTTGAATATTCCGGATTCAAAAACTTCACTTGCTATTGAATAAGAGTCGCCCTTTATCAGATACTGCATTATTTTAAGTTTGCTTGCAGCGAATACATTACCAAATTCTTTTTTATGATTATAAAAAAACAATGAATCAACCTGTTTATCTGGGTAAGATTCAACTATTTTTATTTCGTTCTGTTTTAGCATATAACTGTCGCCGGGTTCTAAAACGCCTCCGGCCGGCTTTGAATTGGCTGTTATCCAGTTATATGACTTGTTATAAACCTCGTTTACTATTTTACACATAAACTGCCTGTATGTTTTATAATGGTTACTGTCACAAAGATTAAAAACATCTTTATCGATATCGTAAGGCTGTTTTGAAAAATCGCCGCCGCCATATATGTCTGAATCGTCAACCATTCTATAATTTCCCCATGAAGGATTATCTACATCAAAAACCGGATTGCTTTCCATAGCTCCATCTTCAGTTATATTAAAAAAAGGCATAAAAGTCGTTTTAGGATGGTTCGGCGGATTTACATACGGGAGCCTGTGCATTCCGTTAGGCATCATGTTGCTCGCATAGTGGTTTGAATCGCAGGAAGCGGATGAATGAACGCAATTTTGAGTTATCGTGCCAAGCTGAACGAATGAACGAAACACTTTACCAAAAACAAGAGTCGGAGAGCGTCTATCGAGATATTTCGACGGCTTTGAACTTTCTCCAAAAGAGAGCGGCTGAATATCGCCTGAAAGTTGAATAAGCGATGAATCGGAAGTAAAGTTTTTATTAGATTCGGTATAGTTACCAAGTATTGGTTTTGTATCGGGATCTTTGGTTATCCAATAAATTCCACTATGCGTTGTTCTTATTATGTAATCGTTCATGTCTGAAGGTTTTTTTGAGTCCGTAAAAGAATGAGGGTATGGAAAAACTCCTTTCAACGAATTAAAAACAAGCCAACATAAATCAGATTCAAGAATAGAAAACCCCGAACCATAAAATAAGTGGCGCATATCTGAAGGATACGGCATTATCATATCGGGGTTGGCTTTTCCGGGTGTAATATTAAGAAGATAAAAATCGTCAGGCGTTTCACTTCCAAGATAAACCCATCCTCTTTCGGTCATAGAAGGCCTGTACGAATCTGCCGACGGCGAATTGATAGATTTATCCATCGGAAGATATTCTCTTAATTCGGCATGCGATTTACCGTATTGTTTAATGTTTCTGATATCGTCCGGATGATGAACAAAAACCATAGGAGCGCAAGATGCGGCCGAATCGATAATGCCCTGGCCGCCTATATCGGTTTCTCCCGAAACTGTCGCCATTTTCAACTGATTTTCACCGGCGCCGTCTCTGTCTTTAGTAAAAAAAGTAAACTTCGACAGCAATGGAAGCAATGTATTCGATGTTTTAATATCGAAACGGCAATAATAAGCCCTTTTTATGTTCATATAAGTTACAGTAGAAGTAACCGCGATACTTCCAAATCTTTCGAATGGATCAACCGATAAAACGGCACTTTTCGAATAATCGGAAGCTTCTTGCGGGTCGTTAAAATATTTTCTTAAACCTTCGTACTTTAATTCAACCGATTCGAGCTTTCCGCCAAGTTTTTTTATTATAGAATAAGATTTTAATTCGCTGTTATAAAGAGAAAGAACCATGCCGTTTATTTTTTTCTCCATAAGCCCGGCTAAAACAAAACGATCAAGCCTGTCAGATTTATCGAGATTTCTATAATTAATGGTTTTATACCGAAACCAGTTTGCCGCTTCCATTGCGGCGGCCTGCGCCATTTTGTCGGCTACGGAAACATAGCGGAACCGCACTACAACGCCGCGTTCAAACTTTGAATAATTGTAAATCATGTAACCAAGTATAATCATTATGGTAAGTATAACGACAATCATTGGAACAAGAAGGCCGCGCCGGCCGATTTTTTTTATTTTGCCGTTTGCCGCCAATGAAATTGCCGATACAATAACATTTTTATAACTTGAATACAAGCGCTTCATTGATTACCATCCTAGTTTAAACCGTTTTATGCTATTGTAAAACTGTCATTCATACAAAAAAGCCAGGAGCCATTCAAGCAGGCGTTTCGCCCTGCTCATCCTGAATTTAATGGTACCGACAGGTTTATTAAGAATCTGAGCTATTTCTTCATAAGAAAGTTCGTTATAATATCGTAACGACACCGTAACACGATATGCCACCGGCAATAAGTCGATGGCGCCTTTAATCATTTCACTGCCGGCTAAATCGTCAATTTGCATCTGAGCTTTTTTATCAACCAATAAACCTCTTAACCCCGAAATATTTTTTGCATCGGTATCTAAAGATTCTATCCTTACACTCATTTTATTCTCACGCCCCGACTTTTTTAAAGAATCGAGACAAAAATTAGTTGAAATCTTTAACAGCCAGAATATAAAACGAAATTTTTTATCGTAACTCGACTTATATTTTATGGCCCTTATAAACGTTTCCTGAGTGGCGTCCTCGGCGGCCGTTTCATCGCGCAACATCTTGAGGCAATTAAAATAAATACGCTTATAATAAAGAGTTATCAGCTCTTCGGTAAGCGAAGGAACTCCGTTTAAAAACCCGCTTATAAGTTCCGACGGTTCACGATCTGTCGATGCATTGCAAAAAATAGTCGCCATCAAGTAATATCTAAACTTTCAAGATATAGTTTGCTTTTTTTTGCTAATGTTCAAAAAAAATACAATAACACCTATCCTATACTAATTATATTAAAAAAAGGAGAAAATATCAATAAGGTCTTTTCAGGTATCTTTTTTTTAACTAAGGTAAGTTATTTTTTTAACTAATTGACCAATAATAGATTTTATAACTCACTGAATGAACTTTATAGCTTTTTTTTGTTACATCTGTTATAATTAATATGGTGAATAGTTATTAAATTTTCTTGTTAGTTATCAGGAGGTCATAAATGAAACGGTTTTCTTATTTTATTTTTGCGGCATGTCTTGCCTTTATGACTCTTTTTATAAAAATAGATTTCGCGAATGCGCAAAATTCCGCAAATGATGCCGACGGTTTTTGTCCGCTTCCAAAAAGTTATCACGTAATGATGGATGGTGTAGCCGCCACAACGAATTCACCGGTTAATTGCATTGGTGAAATGGGAAAAGTCACTTACGAAAAGCGCATTAGCGGCCCGATGCCATCAACAATAAACGCACGGTTCCTCGTTAACGAAGACGCTAAACATGATTTTGGATTTGTAGCCGTTTCAAGCGTAAAAGTTCAAAAATATCCAGGTGAAATTAATAAAAACGAACCCGATCAAACTACAGCGATGGATGAAGATTCTATATTAAGATGGATGCCAAAAATGTCTATTCATCATCCACTCGACGATGACAGAAGCCCATGTAATATGCAAATGAATAAATATCCCGGCTGCTATATATTTCAAGGATTTAAAAACAACGACGACAATTCACTTCCCGAATCAGAAAGAGACAAAGTTGAAAATTTTAATCTGGACGGCTTTCTATGGGACGAAGAAATACAGTGGGAAAACGGGCAGGCATGGGCGCCAAACCGCAAATTTAACGGCTGGCGAGTAAACGAAGTTGCGTTTGCATATCATATGGATAGTCCGGTTATGTATGGAAAATATGGCAATATGTGTTACGGAATTAACGAAAGTAATGGCGCCACAGGTCTTATGCCATTTCAATTCACTTATTTCGTTCCGTCGGTGCCTCTTCATTACGCCGTTTCTTCGGCAATGAGCATCAAATGGGACTGGCCTTATAAATATAGCCACCTCTGGAAAATAAGGCATTGGATGTACGGCGGATCTTCATGCCAAAAATGCGGAATCGATATCGGAGCAGCAATGAATTCCACTCCGCCTGAATATGGAAATCTTGAATTCGTTCTTTACCATACTAAACCTAAAGATCCTAAAACGGTAGGCTGGTCGCCTGCAAAATTTTATTCCCCCGGCTCGGAAATTCAAGAGCCGAAAGTTGCCGACGAAAGAAAAGGTTCGAAAATATTCTTAGATATAAAAGGCGTTCCTAACAAATTATATGGCGATAAAGTCGATTTTTCGATGCCAAACGAACCTCTTGTAGTGGCTTATTCTTCAATAAGAGTAAAAGATACCAGCAACGTAGCACATGTTCAAATTGGAATAAGGCGAAAATACCAATCTTCTTAAAGGCGAATGCGGCAAAAAAATTTCCGAAACGCAGGGAAACAATAACGTGACGATAAGAATCGTCGATAATGCTCCGCATGCACACATTCTCCCCGTTATAAAACTTGGTGAAGTAGAAGACACTCAGGGCGGCTGGAGCGATAAAACATTCAAAGTCATATTCTGGCATGAAATGCCTTCTTATCAATATGTTTCCTTTCAAAACGGCACATATACCGACCCGGCCGGCGTAGTACAACCCCTTATAGAAATGGGTTATTCGCCGATGTTCGTATGGCGCAAAAAAACATGGAATTCTTTAAGCCAATTTTTAAGCGACGCTGATGGGAGCGTTGAAAATAATTCATTTACATACGAAGGAGACGGCACCCGAGACGATAAACTAGTCATAGATCCAGCTTTTATAGTTTACGAAAAAAAAATACCGATTGCATGCCTTTTTGCCGACGATAAATTCGGCAAAGAAGATATTTTACCTCTTCATTATGCTAAAACATCATTGGGCGATATGTTCGGCAATCCTCCATATTCCAAAGACCGCGCAAATGATATGTCGAGTTTAAATTATGCCGATTCGGAAGGATCTAACGTTAACGATTTATTCGAAAACAAACCTATTATTTTCAATAAAGGCAAAGGACCGCTTAAATATTTCATAGAAGTTCGCGACGGCTCCGGAAACAGTTGCGGACGAAAATCAGAAGAGAAAAATTTTGATTGCAACGAAAAATATTTTTCAGAACGTAATTATCTTCAAGGACAGTTAAAATATAATCCTGAAGTTTCAAAATACGTATCTTATTCAAGCGAAGCTTCTTCTCTTAATGCTGGAGACAAAGTAGATCCATGCGCTCCCGGAACATACTGCCTCTCCGAAGATTACGCAACTTCAAATAGCGCTATCGAAGGGTATATTAAAGACCCAATACAAATAGCATGGAAAAGCCATCCCGATTTAAAAAAATGTTTAAATTTAAAAGACGTTGGAACACCCGATGAAATTCTCGATAAATTCCAGGCATGGGGTCGCGTCGAAATTGAAGATAAAATCAAACCTAATTTGGGTCTTAAAATAATCAACAGCGTAAACCAGCAAGAAAGAATCGTCTGGAAAATAAACGATTTAAGCACTATGCCATTTTACAATGAGCTTATTTCTCAAAGCAAAAAAACGCACTTAACTCTTAATGAATATCACGGAGATATTCTTGTAGCTCAAACGAAAAAACCACGCCCTCCTTTTTCCGATACGGAAGCTTTATGGGAATTTAAAGAAGCAAGCGAATTAATAAAAAACTCTCCGGATGGTAAAATTTATAAGGGACGTGATTACATAACCGTTTCCGGCAAAGACGGCGATGAAAAAAATGATTCATTCGATCCATATGGCTGTGGCGAAGATATAGAGCTTTCAATAACGCATCAAGATTTAAGAAATGAAACGAAAAAATCAAACTTCGTCGCCTTTTATGCACATGACAATATCGATGGTCAGCGCGTTACAGCAAACGGAACCGAAGTAAGAACGGAAGATTGGTATAAAGGCGTCACTTCTACTAAAGACCCTGAATTTCCAGACAATATGATCAACAAAGGATATACTTCTCTTGAAATCGTAGATGAAACATTTCCCGATTACACTAAAAACAGCGTTTTTAACATGACATATAAAAACGGATCATACTGTAAGTATCCTCAAATTTCATTTAAAAATCCGAACTGCAAATGGGACGCCCAGCCATTTGAAGGAGGAAAGGTACCTGAAATATCTCTTTCCTATGCAGTAAAAGATAGAAATAACAACAGCCGAAAATTAAAATTATATTTTTATGTCGCGCCAGTGGAACTAAACGTTCAAACTATTGAAAAAAAAGAAAAAAGAACAGAATAAAAATTAAAATTATCGGAGGTATTTTTATGTCTTTTAAAAACATATGCAAATTTTTGATTATTTTTGCTTTTTTTGTAAGCTTTAATATGAATTTCAATGTTTTCGCTTCAGAAATTGAAAATTTATCTTTTTTTAGCCCGGATATTTTAAATAAAAATAATATAACTAAAATATCGGAATACTTTTGGTTCCCTATGAAAAATGCAGAACAAAAAAGCCGTGAGTTAATAATAAACAACGGTAAAATATCCAGAGAAACACATTATGACGCCGAATCAAATGTTCTAAAAGAAATATACAATAATTATAAAGGGGACCACTTATTCAACGTAACCGAATCTGATTGGCAGGGCGTTACCACGATTGGAACAGTTTATTATAAAAAAAGCGGCAAAATTTCTAATAAGATGATAACAAAAAGCTATTTTAAAGGAAAAGATAATTTTAAAAACGATAGCGAGTTATATATCTATAACGATAAAATGAAAATAACAAGCATTGTTTACAATGAAATCAATTTAAAGTCCGGAAAAAATGACGAGAATAAAACAATAGTATTCCAATATTTTTTTTACGACGATAAAGGAAATTTGATCGAAATACAAAAATACGACTCAAAAAAAAATAACACATCAAATGAATTTTTTAAATATTCAAAAAATAACATTGTAACGGAAAAACAATTATTAGACCCTAAGGGAGAATTAATTGAAAAGATCGAGTATGAGTACGATAATAAAAATCTTTTAACAAAATCTTCAACATATAACAAATCTAACAAGGCTACAAAAATTAAAAAATATAAATATGAATTTAAAACTGGCGCAGAAAAAAATAATAATAATGAAAAATTTGTTCCGAAAAAAATGAAAAAATAATTTTTTTTCGCCAACCATGCTTTGGTAAGTTTCAGTATACTTAAATGAAAGGGCAAATTTTTGCTGAAACTTAAAAAGAGGAGGCGGTAATTATGAAAAAAAACGATAGCGAATTAAACGAAAAGCTTTCAAACATTTTATCAGAACTGCCTTCTCATTGCGATAAAATTACAATTAAAAACCTCGATAAAAAAATTAAAAATATATCGGTTGAATGTTTAAAACTAAACGCTAAAACTTCTGAAAAGAGCGATTTTATTAGTAATTTAATAAATTCTTTTTCAGAATTGTTTTTGATTAAAAAAATGGCTTTTGCCGCCCTTACAGTTTTATTGGTAGTTTTTTTATATGGCGGTTTTAACAAAAATACGGTAAATAAAACTATAATAGCTAGTAATAGTAACGAAACTATTGCCGTAAAACAGGTTAATAATATGCCGCCAGTTATTATAAGCGAAATTTCCAGTAATAATTCTATAGTAAATACAAGTTCTAAAAATAATAATAATTTTGAGCTTCTGGCAATAAAAGGAACTATTAATTTCATATCTAATAATAAAAAAGCCTTTATCAAAGAAAAAGAACGTTTTAATTTAAACGGGTTGACAGCCATTGCCGTTTCAAGCTCTTCAAAGTGCCGTCTGGCTTCAAGTTATTGCGTCATCGACATCAATGAAAACTCTTTCGTTGAAGCAAGCCCGTTTAAAATTAATATCAAATCGGGTTCGGCATTTTTTAACTTCAATGAAAAATTAAGAACCATATACAATGCTTCATTCGATAAATCGTTCTTTTCTGTTATCACTCCCGATATAAATATCAAAATTATCGGAACCATATTTTCTGTCAATGTCGCTTCAAACGAAACGACAGTTAAAGTAATGAATGGAAAAATCAAAATTTCATCCAACGACGAAAATTTAAATTATTCAACGTTTTTATCCGCAGGCGATAATTTTTTATCCAACTCTTCTCAATTTAAAATCGTAAGTGATAACAATCTAACTAAAAGTATATTCAAAATTAAAAATGATGTAAACAACCAGGTTTCTTCAAATTTAAATATCGTATCTGAAAATAAAATTTCTAAAACCGAAACAGCCGAAGTTATTAGCAACCAATCCGCTGAAATTCTCAATTTATCTTATGAAACTAATATTTTAACCAGCAACGGCATAGATCACAGAAATAAAGAAGATACCATTGAAACAGCCAATCTTCCTTCAAATTTCGTAGAAGAACAAGAATGGCTTAATTCAATTAAAATAACAGACAAAATTTATTATGAAAAATTAATCAACATGAACGAAAAAGATCGAAGAGAATTATATCTTAAAAATAAAAAAGTTTCAGATGTTTTAAATAATTTAAAGTAACATTATAAATTAATTAAGGAGGGGTTAATATGTTAAAAGTATTTAATTGTGTTTTTTTCGGTTTGATGCTATCTGTATGCTGTTTGGGGTTTACTAACGTTATAGCCGCTGAAAACGCTGTTCATTATGATCCTGCAACTGACAAGTATTATCATTACGTTGATGGAAAAGCATATAACGTAGAAAATGTTAAAACAATAGGTTCAGATGTACCTTCTTTTTATACTGTAAAAGATGGAAACAAAGAAGTTGCATTTTACGTTGAATCCAAAAACGCTGATGGTTCTCTTAAGTATAATACTTATAACTTAAGCAACGATCCTACAATGAAAGCTTCACAAATAAATAGTCTTTCAAATCAAGGCCTTAGTAATTATAAAGCCGCTGAAGATATACATGTTGGAAGAGTTTTTTCCACTACAGCAAAAAATCCCGATGACTTAATTCAGGGTGAAGAAAATAAAAACTCAGCCGTTAGTGGTCAAGGCACATCTGGAACTTCTTCAGGTGATACCGGATCGGCATCAACCGGCAATGGCCAGGCGACAACCGGCAACGGGCTGACTCCGTCCAGCGCAGTATCCTTCGATGAAGCCGCAATAAGCAATGCCGTAAGTGCTGCAGTTGCAGCCGAAGCTGGAAGCAGTTTTTACGATGTTAAAAGAACTCGTTGCATGAGCGATGAAATGTATAACGATGCAGTTAAATGGATGAATGATTATAAAACGGAAGCTTTAAAAATAGTTGCAAGCAATACCGACACTTATCAAAGAGCTTTAGCGTCTACAGGCAGTAGCGACATAGTTCCACCTATGGGCGCAATGACTAATGTAATAAGAGATGCAAAAATGAATGGCGGCCAGTCAGTCCATTCTTCTACCGCCGGTTATTTAATTTCGAGCCCCCAAGCCGTATCTTATGCAAATACAGGCGTAGCGCCTTCAAACACTAGCGGCCCGAGCGCCGGAAGTTTTAGCACGAACGCTGTTTACGCCGAAATATTTGCGTCATTAGACTCAGCCAATGGCGGCGGAGCATATGCTGCTGCATTTTCAGCTTATGCCGCTGGAAACCAGAACGGAGTTTTTACGGCATTCGGAAATGCCGGTATTACTGGCCCAAATATCGCAGCAGCTCTTGCGGCAGTAGCAGACGCAAAAGCCGATGATGACGCCGAAAAAGCGGCAGCAGCAGCAGCGGCAGCGGAGGCGGCAAGCAGTCTATAATTCATAGAGTTAAATTTAATATAATCCTATCGATAAGCAACTTTATCGATAGGATTTGCACATAATAAAGAGGTGAAAATAATGATACATAAAAAAATAAAAGGATTTACAATAGTTGAAATGCTGGTCGTTTTAACAATCGCCTCTTTATTGCTTGGTTTTATTTATAATTTCATGGGCCGCAGCTTCAAATACAGCCAGATTGAAACTAAAAACATCGACGCCATACAGGATATGGTTGTAATAATCAATAATTTACGAAACGATTTGAGGCAATTAATCGAAAACCCCAACGATGAAACAACATATGCAAAATTTGATCCATCTTCAAAAGCCCTTGAATTTATTATAGTAAGTGGAATTACCGATAATAATATGCAAATTCTTTCAAAGGTACGTTATTATTTTGAAGGCAATTCTTTTCTAAGGGCTTGTAATGTTTTAAAAACCGACGGCTCGGACGAAAAAAAATCTTTTAAACTGGCAGATGCTAAAAAAATTGCCAGATTCGAAATCAAAATACTCGATTCAAATGGAACCGAAGTTTCGGTTCCAAGAAAATTAGAACAATATCCGGCCATGTTTAACATATGCGTTCAGCATACCGATAATAAAAGGCTTGAAATGAACATCGACGCTTATGTTACGCATATGAAAAACTATTACGATAAACTCGAAGTTTGCCGCGTCGAAGACTGGAAAATAAAATCGATAGACGCCCAATTCCTTACCGCAAAAACCGCCATGGGAAATATTTTAATAAATTTATTCGATTTCGCCCGGCTAGTAAAATATGACAAAACCAGAGTCGGAATAAATATGGGAACGCCGCAATATATACAAAAACCCGTAGTCAAGCTCCATAAACCGGTCGCCGGAATAATTATCGGCCAACCTAATCCATA
>Ga0074198_1001069_pt1 | contig 20873 bp, 20 predicted proteins | sample EPASupsiteSAE323_FD_64527 | JGI IMG/M metagenome (GOLD analysis project Ga0074198, IMG submission 64527) | Bioremediated contaminated groundwater from EPA Superfund site, New Mexico - Sample SAE3-23 | ecosystem: Environmental > Aquatic > Deep subsurface > Groundwater > Contaminated ...
TCCAACACCGCTACCGAAATTGCTTTTCCTGTCCATCTATTCTTAAAATTTAATAATTTTTCAACTCCTTTTTGATTAGTCGGGTCAACTGCCAAAATATAAACAGTATCTGAAGGAAACACTACCAATCCACCCGCCAAAATAGTTTTGGCAGTTTGTTTAATTACATTTTGATAATTATTGGTAATTTCCAAAATTTTCATAAAAGTATTATATCAATAATAAAAATACCCTCCCTTCATCAAGGGAAGGTGGTCGAAGACCGGGTGGGTTTTGTTCTAAGTTTTCGGTTCTCCAAACTTTTTCTTAAATCTATCAAATATTATTGGTGAATCACTCCATAAACCGACTAATCTTTCTCTGGCTTCTTCAAAACTTAAAAATCTCGGGCCTGCTTTTGAGTGAAAATTATCAGCATAAGCAATCAATTCTTCTTCCAAAGTTATGGGAATATAATCTTTTGCTTCAAATGGTAAATTATTTTTTATAATATTTTCTTTTACCAATCCTACCCCCAAATGGATCATAGTGATTCGAGCAATTTCTTCTTCAAAACCTTCTTTTTTTAAAATTTCATATCCTATCACCCCGTGTAAAATATAAGGCACATTTTCTTTATCTTTATAGTGATCATAACAACCAATATCATGAATCAATGCTCCAACTTCTACTAATTCTTTATTTATCCTAATATTTTTTTAATTAAATTTTCTACAAGTTCCAGGGCAATATCTCGTACTATCAAACTATGAGCCCACACCAAATCTAAATCTTTTTTCGACCCAGCATATTTTTGATGTAGTTTATAAATTTCTTCTTGAATCATATCCCTAATTTTATCACTCAACAATCCATTCCACGTCATTGCGAGGCCGAAGGCCGTGGCAATCTCGTTGGAATTAAATCTCACTCAGATTGCTTCGTCAATTCTTTCCTCGCAATGACGTATATTTTTTATTTTGTAGAGACGCAATATATTGCGTCTCTACCTTCTCCAATCATGTTAAAATATCCCTATGGATAAAGCATATAACTCCAATCAAGAAAGCCAAATTTATGACCTCTGGTCAGACTCAGACGCCTTTACCCCCAAAGTCCCAAAAAATCCAAAAGTTGCCAAAATTAAAGACAATCCTTATTCCATAATTCTTCCACTTCCAAATGCCAATGATCCTATGCATATGGGTCACGCTCTTTTTACTATTCAAGATATTTTAGTCCGTTACCATCGTATGCTTGGTCAACCGACTCTTTGGCTCCCTGGTGGTGATCATGCCGGTATTGAAACTCAATTTGTTTTTGAAAAAAGATTAGCCAAAGAAGGTAAGAGTCGTTTCGATTTTGACCGTCAAACTCTTTATCAAATGATTTGGGATTTTGTCGAAGACAATCGAAAACTAAATCAATTTCAAATGAAAAAGCTCGGTTTTTCTATGGATTGGACCCGTTATCATTACAGTTTAGAAACCAATATTGTCGACAATGTTCTCGCCACTTTCAAAAAACTTTATCATGATGGTTTAGTTTATCGAGATGAAAAAATAGTTAATTACTGTACTCGCTGTGGCACTGCTTTTTCCAATCTCGAAGTTGATCACAAAACTGTCGATTCTCATCTTTGGTATATAAGATATAGTCCTAATATTGTGGTTGCTACAACTAGACCAGAAACATTATTAGGGGACACAGCAGTTGCGGTAAATCCTCACGATAATAGATATACATTTGAAATTGGCCAAAAAGTTAAATTACCTTTAACTGATCGTGAAATTCCAATAATAGCTGAAGAATCAATTGACATTAAATTTGGTACTGGAGCCGTCAAAGTCACTCCTAGTCATTCTCCCGAAGATTATGACATGGCCAAAAAGCATAATTTAGAATTTATTCGTATTTTTGATTACGATGGTAAATCCAACAATAATGTCCCCGAAAAATATCGTGGTCTTTTTCCAAAACAAGTCCGTCAAATGGTTGTTGATGATTTAACTGCTGCCGGTCTTATGGAAAAAATTGACAATTATTCTCATGAAGTTGGTCATTGTTATCGTTGTGGTAATCCTATCGAACCTATCACCGCTCCTCAATGGTATGTCAAAATCGACTCCCTTGCCAAACCAGCAATTGATGCCGCCAAAACTGGCAAACTCAAATTTTTCCCGGTTCGTTTCAAAAAATCTTTTATCACTTGGATGGAAAATATTCGTGATTGGAATATTTCCCGTCAAATTGTTTGGGGTCCCCGTATTCCAGCTTGGTATTGTCTGGACTGTAATCCAGACATCAAATTAAATTTCTTAGACAAAGACAAAAACATTGTTTCCGATTTTTATAAAAATATCAAAGACAAATATTCTATCGATGAAATTAACGATGGTCTTCAATCTTTAGTTGCTCCTATTAATGCTAATTTTACAGTCGAGCATCTTGATTCTTGTCCAAAATGTAAATCAAAAAATTTAATTCAAGAAACAGATACTTTTGACACTTGGTTTTTAAGTGGTCAATGGCCTCTTAGCACTCTTGGTTTTAATACTGCCGACCCATCTAAATCTTCTCCCGATTTTGATTATTTTTACCCCACCACTGTTATGGATACTCTCTGGGATATTTTATTTTTCTGGGTAGCCCGTATGACTATGTTTGGTCTTTATCTCACCGGTGATGTTCCTTTCAAAACCGTTCATCTTCACTCCAAAGTCACTGATGCCAAAGGTCAAAAAATGAGTAAATCTAAAGGTAATGTTGTTAATCCACTCGATATGACCGAAAAATATGGCACCGATGCTCTCCGTATGTCTTTGGTTTATGGTATCGCTCCAGCCTCTGACTTTGTCGTTTCCGAAGACAAAATCCGGGCTCAACGAAATTTTGTCAACAAAATATGGAATGCTTCTCGTTTTGTAGAGATGTTAATCGATCGTCTAAAAGAAACTAACCCCAATTTAAAAATAACTACATTAAATTCTCCTCTTGTCAAAGAGGGACTAGGGGAGATTGATCTTGATATTTTAAATAAATTAAACAAAATAATTTCTTCTACTACCAAAAATCTAAACAATTATCGTTTTGGCCAAGCCAGTGAAGATTTGTATCAATTTTTTTGGAAAGAATTTTGCGATGTTTATATTGAATCTACCAAAGATAGGACCGAGGAAGTTATTCCTGTTTTACTCACAGTTTTAATTACTTCTCTAAAATTACTTCATCCATTTATTCCATTTATTACTGAAACTGTTTATCAAGATCTAATTTCCAAGTATAATTTACCCAAAGAACTTTTAATTTCTTCTCTCTGGCCAATTGAAATAAAAGTTAATTAATAACTGCTCCCTTTCCTTAAGGGGAGCTGTCCCGAGTTTATCGAGGGACTGAGGGGTTTTGTTTTATGAAATTTAAACTATCTATCATTTTAATTTTAACTTTATTAATCGCTTTTAATGTTTACTTTTCCAAAACCAAGCCCGATCCTTTAACTAAACTAAAACTCCAATATTTTAGTTGGGATGGCTCTTCAAAATTTCTAGGACAACTCAATTTATGGTATTGGTTTGCTAATCAAAATGATTGGACTAATGCTGCAAAATTTGAAACAAATTTAGATCAAATTCATTCTTTCAAATCCAACAATCAACCTCAAGAATTAGCTCAGCGAATAAATGAAATTCAAAGTAAAGAAAATAAAGATGCCCAAGATTATCTACTTTTAGCCAAAATTCAAAATTCCTTAGGTTTAAATCAAGAAGCTATTAAATCAGTTACTAAAGCCCACCAAATAGATCCCATTAGACCTGACCTAGATCGACTTTATTATTCTATTACCAACTAATTTTATTCTTCTTTTTCATCTGACTTTTCAGTCTCTTCTTCTTTATCACCTTTTTGAGCTGTAGCCTCAACATCTTCAGGTGTTAATTCAACTACTGGCTCTTCTTCTGCTCGTGGTTCTTCCACTTTAGCAATCAATTGTTCAGCATCAGTCAAAATTTCTACTTTAGATCTATCAACTTTCAAATCAGCCACGGTGACGACAGATTCAATATTCTCTAATACAACTAAATCAACCTCAATACTTTCTGGTAAATCAGCCGGTAAAGCTTCAACTTCAACTTCATCGGTTACAGTTACCAAAGTATTACCATCTTTTACTGCTTGTGATTCACCAATAAATTCAACTGGAACCATAGCACTAATTTTTTCTTTCAAATTAACTTTATAACAATCAATATGAATTAAATTTCCTTCAATTGGATGATATTGAGGATTTCTAAATAAGATTGGTAATTTTTCTTTTTCATCAACAATCAATTCAACCAAACCTGATTCTCCTGCTTCTGAAAATATTTTTTCAGCTTCAATAGAATTCATTTGAATAGAAATTGAATCCAATCCTTTACCATAAATAGTTGCTGGCAATAAACCTTGATTTCTTAATTGTTTAACTTTTCTACCCAATAAAGTTCTAATTTGGGCATTCAATTGATGTTTTTCTTTGGTCATTTTTTTTGTTTGCCTAACGCCCCTTCTCCGCCAGCTGGCGGATACCTGACTTCGGCTTTAATAAACTAAGGGCTATTATAACAGAGACTTGTCCCTTTTTTAAGGGGAGATGTCAATTTATTGACAGAAGGGTTTTGTATTAAACTTTTCTAAGTAGATATTCACTCTTAGCCATAATTTTTTTTAAATCACATATTTTTTCCACAAACTCAATTCCAATTAGATGGTCATATTCATGTTGAATAACTCGAGCCAACAATCCGCCAGCTTTCAATTTTATTTTTTCACCCTTTTCATCCAATGCTATAATCTTAATTTTTTCACTTCTTTTCACTGGTCCAAACAAATCACTATGCGATACACTAGCGCAACCTTCATACATTATTACTTCTTTTTGAGATTTCCAAACAATTCTTGGATTAATAAAAATTCTTAAATCATCAACATCATTAGTCTTACGATATTCAGTTTTTCTGATTTCAGTCACAAATATTTTTAAATTAGTTCCAATTTGTGGCGCTGCCGTCCCCACCATACCAAAATGCCTCATTGTATCTACTAAATTTTCAATCGTTTCCAAAACTTTTTTGTCTTTTATATTTTTAATTAATTGATTTTTATTTCTTAAAATTGGGTTTCCAATTTGAATTATATTTTCTACAATCATGGCCAATTTTATCATTTTTTTTATCCCCTCTTGTGAAAGAGGGGGTTGGGGGAGATTGTGTCTTTTAAGCCCTCCCTTCTTCAAGGGATGGTGGTCGCAGACCGGGTGGGTTTTGAATTCAAAGAAGGGGCTAGGGGAAGATTGGTTTTTGTGTTATTATTCTCTCAATATGTCATTAATAAAATTATCTCTCCATTGGCGATATACACAGGCCCAGCCGAGAGACGTTTTAATGGCATAAAACTATTTTTTTGTTAAATAGGACTAAATTTCAAGTTAAAAACGAAGAAATTTTGCTTATTTATCAAACTCCGATTTATCGGAGTAATAATATTCAATCTCCCGACTTTGGGAGATTTTTTTATATCTCCATTTAATTTATTAAAAATTACAAATATGAAACAAAACAAAAAAATTGGTATTATCGGAGGATTAGGTGCTAATGCTAGTTCCTTTTTTCTTCAAATATTGATCAATAAAATTAATCAAAACAGTATAAAAATGCCAGAGATTATTCTGGATTCTGTTTCGATAGATGATTTTATTTCTGATGAATCAAAAATAAAAAATGGTCAAAAAGAATTATCCAAAGTAGTTGAAAAATTTAATTTATTAAAACCAGATATTGTTGTTATGTGTTGCAATACTGCTCATATAATTTATCCAAAAATTAATCAAAAGGCTAATTATAATTTTCCATCTTTAATCAATTTAGTAAAAAATAAAATAATCGATAGTCAGGTAAAAAATATCGGTATTTTAGCCACTCCAAATACTTTAAAACATCAACTTTATCAAAATATTTCTAAAAAAATATTTTTACCAAATTTAAATTTACAAAATATTTTAGAAAAAAATATTAGATTAGTTATAAATTCAGATTTTGAAAAAATTAATTACGATTTAATTTCTCAAAAAATAAATAAATTTATTAAGCAAAATAATCTCGATGGAATTGTTTTAGGTTGCACTGAGATTCCAGTATTTTTTTCAAAAATAAAATTGGATAAAGATATTACTATTTTCAATAGTAGCGAAATATTAGCCAATCATCTTATTAGTTTTCTAAATGTTAAAATTTAACTATAAATAAACTTATGACACAACAAAATCAAAAACCACGCATACTTACAGGGGACAGGCCAACCGGTCCACTCCATTTAGGTCATTATATTGGCACTCTCAAAAACAGAGTCAAACTTCAAGATGAATACGATTGTTTTTTTATCATGGCCGACCTTCACACTCTCACTACTGATTTCTCCAAAGCCAAAACCAGTACTATAAAAGATCGAATCAGGGGATTAGTCCTCGACTATCTTTCTGTCGGTATCGATCCTGCCAAATGCACTATTTATCAACAATCAAAAGTCCCTCAAGTTACTTACCTTGCTAGTCTTTTTACTAATTTGATTACTGTCCCTCGAGCTCAACGAGTACCAACTCTTAAAGATGTTATTCGCGACCTTCATCTCCAACAACCATCTCTTGGTCTTTTAAACTATCCAGTTCTTCAAGCCGCCGATATTCTCATGGTCAAAGCCAATCTAGTGCCAGTCGGCAAAGATCAAGAAAGTCATGTTGAAGTTACCCGCGAAATTGCTGACACTTTCAATAAAACTTATGGTGAAATTTTTCCTATCCCTAAAGCTTTAATAGGCGAAGGTGGTACTTTAATTGGTACCGACGGTCAAGCCAAAATGAGTAAATCTATTGGAAATTGCATTTATCTTTCAGATGACGAGGAAACTGTTAATAAAAAAGTTCGTGGCATGTATACCGACCCCACTCGTATCAAAGCTACTGATCCAGGCAAAGTCGAAGGTAATCCAGTTTTTATCTATCACGATGCTTTCAATGACAACAAAGATGAAGTTGAAGATCTAAAGAAACGTTATTTAGCAGGTCAGGTTGGTGATGTTGAAGTCAAAACCAAATTAGCCCTAGCTTTAAATAGATTTTTAACTCCAATTCGTGATCGTCGTGCTCAATTCGAAGGTAAATTTGACCTAATTGATGGCATTATTGAAGAAGGTAGTCGCAAAGCCGCTCTCGAAGCCCAAAAAACTTTAGACGAAGTCTTGTCAGCTATGGGAATAAAATAATTTATCCCAAATCGTATTCGGCAATTAAAGTAGAATTCTTTTCTATTTCTTCAAGGTTGTTATATTGATGTTGTTTTAACTCCACAATATGCCACTCTTCATCAATTTTCTCCCAAGGAAACATCAATTCTCTTTTATATTCAATTCCCATTTCTTCACATTGTTGGTCAGTTAACTCTTTACAACAATTTGTTAAGTTTCCAAAAAAAGAAACCTCTGCGTCTTTAACTACATCCTGGTAGTTGTAATCCATGTTTGAAGCAGCATAAACGATTCTACAATTTGGGAAAGTTTCCTTTAAATCTCTAGCTGCATATTTTGCTTGGTTACCATAACAATGATTACCTTCGACCAACAAAAATACTGGATTTTCTTTTGTAATTATTTTTTTATCAATTCCCAGTAATTTTCTTAATTCACATTTTTTTTCAGGAAAAAAATATTTATATTGAACGGGCAATATTCTAAGAACACCCAAAGCATAAGCCAAAAATGTTGCGGGTATATTTCCACCTCTAAGTATTGGCACTACCGCATCAATTACAATTTTATTTTTATTTACGTAATCAACTACTTTTTCAGTCAATTTTTTCAATTCATTTTGATAATATCCATCCCAGGTCATATTTACATAATTTTCTTTTTTATATCTCTTTAGAGATTCTTTAAGTAAGTTTTTATCTTCCATAAAATACATTATAACTTATTTTTTTTGGTGGATATTATTGGTGGTTTAGCTGAATCTGTCAAACATGATAAAATAAGAAACTTGGCAGGGTAGCTCAGTTGGTTAGAGCGTAGCATTCATAACGCTAAGGTCATGGGTTCGATTCCCGTCCCTGCTACTTTTTGGGTATGTAGCTCAGTTGGTTAGAGCACCGATCTTATAAGTCGGGGGTCCATGGTCCGAATCCATGCATACCCACTTTCATTTTAAATATTTCTCCCTTTTTTAAGGGGAGATGTCAATTTATTGACAGAGGGGTTTTGTATTTAAATTTCCCTCTTGTCAAAAAGGGGAAAGTCGCGATTTATCAGGACAAGAGGAGATTGTGGTTTTAAGTTCCCCTTTCTTCAAAGGGGAAAATTGGCTTTGCCAACAAGAGGAGATTGGGTTTGAATATACAAAAAAGCCGTCAAATTAATGACGACCTCTTTGTTTGTTGCGGGGCTAGGAGTTGAACCTAGCCTGTGAGATTATGAGCCTCACGTGCAGCCGTACACTACCCCGCACGGTGACCGACGTAGTTTTTAAGCGTAGGCGGTTGTGGGTTATTCTAACACGACCTCTTTACCGTGTAAACAAGTTCCACCATTGTTGCCAATTAGCTGTTTTTTTATCCTCGTTTACTTGTGGTCTTAAGTCAGCCTGTATCTCAGTTGGTACTATCAACCAAACATCATTTTCGCCTCCCATAGCCAACTTGTCATGAATTTGTTGATTTATATAAGCACTTGTAGTGGCATATTCAATTTTTTTGATCAATTTCTGCTTTTCAAGTTTTAACTCTTCAATTTTATTAGTTAATTGATCATTCTTATTTTCTGCCTCTTTTAAGGTAAAATATTGATTTTTTATATTAATAAAAACCGACAAAGTTAACCCTAAAATTATTATTATCCACAATATTGATCTATTTTTCTTCATAGACTTGTTTTTAATCCTAGTATGTGTTATTATAAGCCGTACTTATCCTATTAGAACTTAAATTATGTCTAATTTATCAATCGAAAACGGTTTAGATTTGTTTGTAAATGCGCTTACCCAAAAAGGCAAGTCAACTAACACTATTGTAGCTTACAAGGGTGATATTAACCAGTTCTTTTCTTTTCTAAAAGATCAAAATATTTTTCTTTTAGAATCAATCGAAACTTCTCATATTAACAACTTTAAAAAGTATTTGGCTGATAAAGACTATACTGCTAAATCTATTTCTCGAAAATTAAATTCTATTAAAAACTTCTTTTCTTTTCTAAAACAAGAAGGCAATATTGAAATCGATCCTTCAACTGCTGTTGAACATCCAAAATATGAAAACGATATGCCTAAGATTTTAAAACCAATCGAATATCGATCTCTTCGCGATGCTTGTCGCAATGACACCAGAGCTACTGCTATCGTTGAGCTTATGTTACAAGCTGGTCTCCGTATTAAAGAAATTGAAAATCTTAAACTCGATAATATTAAAGAAAATGATATATATATTGAAAATTATGAAAGTCATTCTGACAGAAGTGTTCCTTTAAACAATTCTGCCAAAGCTGCTCTCAAAAAATATTTAGATGATGGTCGTTATCCAAGCCGTTCTAAAAATGTTTTCGTCACCAAAACTGGTAAAACTTTATTAGCTAGAAACATTAGAAGTCTTTTAAATCGTTTTTTCAATAAAGCTGATATTAAAGGTATAAAAGTCAACGATCTTCGTAATACTTTTATCGTTTTCCAACTTAAATCTGGAATCCCAATCGATATTGTTTCTCAAGTCGTTGGTCACAAACGTATTTCTACTACTGAAAAATATTTGGAATTAATCGATTCTAAAGAAGAATCTCGTGGTATCAAACTCCGCGAACTCTAATTCTGTAGATATTTAAGTAAAAATACTGCCGAATTATTCTCCCCATACTGGTAATCTTTAATCCAGCCGGCATCTTGGTAATTATTCTGTCGATAAAAATCTATCACTCTTTCATCGGTCTTATTGGTATACACAAACAATTTTTTAATCTTCTTTTCTCTTAAAATATCTTCCAATTTTTCCAATAAACTAGATCCTACTCCTTGACCTGAATTTTCTGGATCAACCGCAGTAATAACGATTACCCATTTTTCTTTTCCTTCTTTTCCATTGATTAAACTTTCTTGTTGAGCATAAATCATTCCTACAATTTGATTATTATCAACCGCTTTCAAACACAAACCAATATTTTGATTAATATTTTTAATCATTTCTTCAAACGAAAACCAATCTGACAAATCAGAATCTGGAGTACTAGCAAATGATTTATTAACTAAATTTTTTAATTCTAAAATATCTTTACTTACATCAATAACAGTTATTTCCATAACCAATTATACAAATTTATTTTTCCCTCTTGTCAAAGAGGGGAAAGTTGGCTTCGCCAACAAGAGGAGATTGAAATTAAAATTTGCTCCCTTTTATCAAGGGGAGCTGTCCAAAGGACTGAGGGGTTTGAATAAAATTGGTATTTGAAAATTGAAAATTATAATCTTGCTCTCTGTGATATTTCCGCTTCTACCAATGCTCGTGGTCGGCCATATTTTAACGAAGATAATTTTTTAATTGCTTCAGCCATTTTTGGGTTACCTGGTTTTTTCTTTTCTACTGCCGCCACTTTTACTGAGAACGGATCTTTTGGTGTCCCATTGACCATTGTTTTCATATAAACTTCTCCAGTTCCTAAATTCAACAAATCTTTTTCATTAAATTCTGGTTGAAATTGTCGCACTAAAAAGCCCGCATCTGAAATACCCAATCTAAAACTACAAATAGTACCAACGTTTCCAAACACAGCGTTTTTGACCTCATCATCCATCTGAGAAATAAATTGATTAGCCACCGTCAAATTTAAATGATATTTTCTGGCTTCAGATAAAATTACAGCAAAATCTTGGGTGGCAAAGTTTTGGAATTCGTCCACATATAAATAAAAATCTCTTCTGTTCGCCTCTGGTGTGTCTTGTCGACTCATAGCCGCAATCAAAATCTTTGGAATTAAAACCAAACCCAAGAATGCCGAATTTTCTTCCCCAATTGTTCCTTTAGCTAAATTAATAATCAGAATTTTCCCTTGATCCATAGCCGTTCTAAAATTAAATGAAGAAGTACTTTGGCCAATAATATTTCTCATCATCGTATTAGTAATAAATCGGCCGAATTTTGACACGATATAATCCAATACTTCCGACTTATGAAAATCTGATGTTTGAGCAATTTGATCAGTCCAATAACGCCTCACCATTGGATCTTTTACTTTTGGCAAAATTGCTTGCACATAAGATTGGTCGGTTAAACAGCGAACTATTTCAATAAAAGTTGCTCCTGGTTCTGTCATCACCGTCAACATAATATTGCGGATTGCATGTTCAAATCGAGGACCAACAATTCCGGTTTTATAAGGATCGTATAACTTATACATCAAATTAATAATTGATGAAGTTACAAAATCCTTTTGGTCTTCTCGCTCGCATTCCATCACATTAAAACCCATTGGTCTATCAGTTTGAGATGGATCAAAATAAATTACATCATCAACTCTCTCTGGTGGAATTCGCTCCAAAATACTTTCATAAGTATCATGTGGATCAATAAAACAAACTCCTTTTCCTGCTTTTATATCTTGTAGCGCCATATCTGCCAATAACCATGATTTACCCACACCTGTTTGTCCAACAATATAAAAATGTCTTTGTCTATCTGTTGGAGTCATGCAGAATTTCTTATTTATTCCTCGATAAATATTATCTCCAATGTACAAACCTTCTTGTGGAGAATCTGTTGGTGCTGGGGCTTTTTTTGCTTTTAACCAATAAATATTTGGTGTTTCAATAGACTTATTCGGCATATGAAAAATTGACGACACTTCATCAACCGATAAAACTGCTTTATTTTTAAACCAAAACATTACTGGATATTTATAGATAAAACTATCCATAAAAAATTTCTTTAGTTTTATTTTTTTACTTTTTAGTTTATTCCATGGTGATTCAAATTGGTCAAAACATGCCTTAATATTGGCAATATTCATTTTTGAAATTTCTCTACTGGGGGCCACCGCTACTATTCTAATAGCTGTTTCAAATCCAACTTTACTACACTTACTTTCTACTGCTTCCAATTGTCTAGCATCAACTTTATAAGAAGCTTTTTCTGGGTTAGCCTCACTTTTTTTAGTGGTACTAATAAAACTTCTACCTGATTTTTTCCATTTATCACCAATCGGTAATAATACCAATTGTATCGCCACCGTTTCTCCTTTATTTAATTTTGACAAAGTTGAAGTTACTGCTGACAATGGATCAACAGCTATCTCTTTATAAGTTTTTAATGGATAAAAAGGACTTTTTTTCATTCCCATCCAAGCATATTCGATTGATCCATTTTCAGTATAAATATTTGGTTCTTCAACTACATCTATTTGAGCTCCAGCATAAACACTATAAATCTGTTTTTCAATTAAATCCTGATATTTCTGGGGGATTGATATATAAAATTTTATATCCTCATCTGTTCCTACAATTTCCAAAGAAACACTTTCTTGAGACACAAAATCTTGTAACCATTTAATTTTTGCCGATTTATATATACTAGCCAAAGATCCAAGAATTTGTTCCATGGCATCAATTTTTACTTCATTATCTTGAGGTACTGCTACCAATAATGTTACTAGTTTTAATGATTTTTCTTCCCTATCTTTCCATTTAAACCACAAAAAGAAAGCATATCCAATTATGGCCAAAAAAAGCAACATTACCACTATTACTGATAAAGTTAATAAAAAATTAATTAGTTGACTGATTAAAGAATCTAATATCATTCCTCTTTAAATTTTACTCTACCTTGGTTCTGTTTAACAATTCTTAAAACGAATTCTGATAACCATCTCCATGCTTGGTCGATTGGTTTTGCAAAACCATCAGTAAATGTTTTTCTATCTGTAGGTAGAGATATTTTTGTTACTGCTGGAGCTATCGATTGTAGAACATTATCATCGTTAGTATTATTTTGATTTTGGTTGTTTATTTGTGGATCTTCTTCTAATTTTTCCATCCAACTTTTTACTTCTCTTGGTATTGGAGCTTCTTGTTTTAAATCAACAATATCTGGGGTTGTTTTTCTAATTTCAACTGAAGGTTGATTATTTTCTTGATTATTAATAATTTCCTTAATCTCTGGCATGTATACAGTATAAGTTAAATTGTATAATTAACACAATGGTAGAAAACGACAGCACTCTTAGTAAAGTCAGAAATATCGACAATAGTCGTAAATGGCTTCCTTTTGGCACCACTCTTCTTTTAATCTTTTTAATTGTTCTTTGTGTTTGGTTTTTAAAAGGTGGCAGTTTTAAACTTTATGCCAGTATTTTCTTTTCTATTTATTCAGTCACTCATCAGATTTGGATTTCCGTTATTCTTATGGGTGTTCTTCAAAACGTCTTTTTTCTCCCACTTCGTATTATTGGTAGTCATTTTAGAAAATCTCTAAAAGATTTTGAAGATGAGCTAGGTGATGATGATGATTCTTTAAGTCAACAATTTTTAATTTCTGACAAAAACGAGGTCAATCAAAAACTTCAACAAGGAAGTTTACCAGTTGTTTTTTACATCTTTAATTTCTTTGTTAATGCCATCGCTTTTTTCTCTGCCGGACGTATCTTTTTAATTGATTTTTATAGTGATCCTCTAAAACTTCAAAAAATGAATTTACTATATAAATTTGTGCCATATCCCAAATATCCTCTTCAAGGTATCAATCTTCATGTACCCCTTTTTAAAATTACCGAGACCACTGCTGTTTCTTGGAACACCATTATTTGGATTGTTGGTGTTTTAATTATAGTTCCTATTATTTTGCGTTTAATTTGGCGTTTAATTAGGTTTATTTTCAAAAGAAATCAAAAAATTCTTCAAGCTCGAGTTCAATACAATCGTCTTCTTCTAAAACTTAGTGGTTTTGGTGGTGTTGGTGCTTTAATTTCTCTTTTTGTTCTTCGTCATCTTCCTACTTCTTTTCAAGGTTTTACTTTTATTGCCAATCTTAGTCGTCAAAACACCCCTATGAATTTTGTTACCGCTGTCGGTACTTTTATTGTTACTATCCATGCCGGTTACAAAAATAATTCTGATGCCGCTAAAAATGCCAAAAAATCTGGCATCCCCACTCATATTATCAAAAAAGTTTTTCGAGAAAAAATGCAACAAAGTTTAAAAAACGCTATTGTCTTAGGTATTGGTGCTTTTGTCATTACCAACAACATTCCTTCAGCTTTTGAACTTTCTGTTACCACTTTTGAAATTATGTATATGATTTACCCTTACACTTTTGGTTTAGCTCTCAAAAAAATGGGAGCAGTTCAAGAAGTTTCCAAGGAAGATTAAAACTATGTCAAAAAATAATTTTTTAGAAACTTTAAATTCTTACAAAGAAATTCTTTGGCCTTATATTGCTAAAAATCTAGGCCAAATAAAAGATTATCCAAAATTTTGCCAACTCGACTCCAAATATCAATCAGTTTTAGATTTTCATTTTCAGATGGTTTCAGATTATCCCAAAAGAAAAGGTAAATATATTCGTCCATTTCTCCTTTTCTTAACCGCTCAGTCCATGGGTGTTAGTCAAGATAAAATTTTACCAACTGCCGCCGCCATGCAAATTTCTGAAGATTGGATTTTAAATCATGATGATATTGAAGATCAATCCGAGGAAAGACGAGGGCTTCCTGCTATCCAAAAAATATATGGTGATCATCTAGCTCTCAATGCTGGTGATGCTCTTCATATTTTAATGTGGCAAGTTTTATCCCAAAACTTTTCTTTATTGAATAAAAATTTAGCCAAAACAATTCAACAAGAATTTTTTATCATGTTAAATCGCACTATCTTAGGTCAAACCATCGAAATAAAATGGATTGAAGATAATCGATATGACCTAAAATTAGAGGATGTTTTATTAATTGCCGAAAGTAAAACTTGTTATTACACCATTTCTGGTCCAATGCGTTTAGGGGCTATTTTAGCCGGTGCTAATGAAGATCAACTAAATTCGATTTATCATTTTGGTCAAATGTTGGGTCGAGCTTTTCAAATCACCGACGATATTCTCGATCTTACCTCTGATTTTGCTGGTCAAAAAAAGCAACAAGGCAATGACGTTTACGAAAGCAAACGAACTGTCATGTTGGTTCATTTATTAGAAAATATTGATCCAAAAAATAAAATTAAATTAATTGAAATTTTAAATAAATCTCGCACCCAAAAAACTGAGTCAGAAGTAGAATGGGTGATTGATCATATGAAACAAGTTGGTAGTCTTGATTTTGGTCGTCAACTAGCCGCCGACTTTTCCCAAAAAGCCCGCCAAATTTTTGATAATGAATTAAAATTTTTATCACTTGACCCTTTTAGATCCCATCTTTCCGATTGTATCGACTTCATCACCACCCGCAACCACTAGTTTATAAATCTCTTAAACTTTTTATTGGTTTTTGTTTTGATATCAATTGACTAAGATATTCTTCCAATAATATTTTCTTAAGTTCAAAATATTTTTCTTTAGTGTATTGTTTGTTACCAATGCAATACTCTTTTGATCGTGTATGGAAACAGAACATACAATCCCTTAAATCAAAACAATTATGGATAAAATATGAATTTGAGATATTTCCTGACCAATCAACATCAAAAGAATTTGAAGTTTTATTTGAATCAATTAATCTAATACCGAAATTTGATCCATTATTTCCCCGACAGGCTAATAAATATTCACTTTCGGAACAATTTTCCGAAAACATAATTTTTTGTCCCATGTAAATGTGTTGACTGTTATAAATATAATTGGAAGAATAAACATTGTCAGAAGCTTCAATCACTTCTGAATTCATAATTTTATTTCCTCTAAAAAAAGCAATTTTTGGAATTTCTTTTAATAGTTCATTAAAATCTGTTATTTCCCCAATCTCACCAATAAAATCTTTTACTTCATCTTCATGAACACATCTAGGATATCCATATCTTTCACTCATAAAAACATCTTTATCTGTTTTCTGACATATATATTTTTTAGGTAAATCAATATCATTAGTAAATAATTCTACAAATTTTTCCATTGATAATTGTTTAGCCCCAACAAAAACTTCTTTCCAAACTGTTTGATATATATCTTTAAAAACTTGATTCATATTGTTTTTTAATCTTTAAATCTATTGTTTTACCTTTAAATGGTAAACAAAATTTATTATTATTCATTATTCTGACCACCATTTCTTGAGGGTTGAGATCAGTAATTATTTTAGTTCCTAATTCAGCTGTTTCTCTTGGATCGTTTTTATTTTTTAAAAAATACTCTTCTATTTCTAATCCTAAGTTACGAGCCATAATTTCTGCATCACCTCGGTTTATTCTAAAAATAAAATAATTAATCGTATTAGTCATTATACTTTGCACCAATTCTGGTAATATTTGTGATAAATATTGTTGGGCCATGATTAAACTTAAACCAAATTTTCTTGATTCTGATAATATGTGAGCCAAAGATGGGTTTTGGATTACAGACATTTCATCTATTATCAAAATCACATTTTTATTAAATTTTTTCTCTTGAGCCAGAGTAAATATTTGTTGGATTATTAATCCTCCTATTACTCTCACGGCTTTGTCTCCAAAATTGTTTCTGAGTAACGGCACCACTGTCAAAAAATTGTCATTAACCATTTTTTCTATGTTTATCTTTTCTCCATCATGCTCTATAAAATCAACTTCGGAAATTAAATTTAAAATTGGTAAAACGATTTGACTATATTGTGAAGTATAAACAGTCTGATATTCCGTTTCAAAATAATCTAAAATTTGTCGATTTTCTGTCTTTTTAAGTTTATCTTTCCTCCATAAACTGTCAGTTAATAACTTTTTCAAATTTATGAAATTAATTTCATTAATTTCATAAAGCAAAATTAAAGAAAATTTTAACAGTCTTAGTAATCCACTATTTTCTTTTATAGGAGCTACGGTTGAAAATAAATCACAAGCCATTTCAGCTGATAATTTAGGTGAATTAGAATTTCCAAATAGATTAACATTTTCTTTTTCCAAATTTAATATTCTTGCTGCCATTTTTTTATCTATATTTTGTGATAAATCATCATGGGGATCAATCAATACTATTGAATAGTCATTTCCGTATTTTTTATATATATCTTCAATCAATAAATCCAAAAAAACACTTTTACCACAACCACTTTGTCCAATTACAAAACTATGTTTAAAAAAATCATAACTACCAACAGATAATTTTTGATTACTATTAAATTCTTCACTTTCAATTATTCCATCTTTTAACAACGATAGACCCTCCTCTTGATAAGCCAATCTAGGTTTAACTTTTTCAATTTCAACATTTATAGAGTTAGTTAAATTAAAGGATAAAAATAAATATTGAGGTAAAGCCGTTAATACTAATCTAGAAAAACACTCTTCATTTTTTCCTTCATTAAAATTTTCTCTTAGAATAAAAAATTTATTATTTAATTTATATTTACTTATTTTTAAAAATATTGAAGTAATTTTTCTATTATTTATTTCTTCATTTTCTATAAATCCTAATAATGATTTATTTTGAGCACCTAGAGATAAAAGATTATTAGTAGTTTTTAGATTTTCTGGTTGATTTTTATTTTTTGATAAACAAAAAGGATAAAGGTTACTATTCAGCAAAGTTAATTCTTTATCTGAGTCAACAAAGAATTCAAGCATTCTTCCATTTTTTTTGATTATTAAATCAAAAGAACTATCATATTTCCATATTTTCCTAAATAAACTTGTCCAATCACTAGAAGTAACCTCTAAACTAAAGAATGAAACGATGTATAACATTTCTAACCAATAATACCATTATCTACCACCAATTTGTTTCGGTTTCTTAAAAAGAATTATTCCTACCAACAAAGCATCTGTCAGTATTATATTTATCAAATAAAGGCTGGTAATTAAAGAATAATTTTGTAAAGCTAATATACTTAATAAAGCTCCAATTCCTCCAGACAAATAAGCCGATATAGTTTCCGATGATGGATCCATAAAAGTTTTTCTTAAAGTTGGCAAAAATCCAATAAAATTTGTTGAAGTTGCCATTATTACTGCCAATAATGGATTTTTCAACCCGACATAAACAAACATTGAAATCAAAGCCAAAACAAGACAAAAAGTATCAAATTTTTTAATATGTTTAAATCCATTTTTAAAAGAAAGAAATACTACTGAATAACAAACCAAAACACCCGCCACTCCATATGCAACTCCAAATCCAGCCCCATTCTTTATTTGTGCCACTGCTGCAATTGTTTGCAAAATTGCCCATATCAACCATGTATATACATGGGCGACTGTTTTTTCTTTAATAATGTTAATTATGTAAGGAATTATTCCGATTATTGGTATTAAAAAAGATACAGTTCCTAAAATTAGTTTAAAATCCATTTCACATTCTAACACTTATATATTTTGTAATTAACTAAGTTATGGGTTAACTTCGGCTACCTTATTTTAGTCTTGGTATAATCAGACAGTGGATAATCAGGTCGAAGAAATCAAAAGCAAAATTAATATTGTCGATATTATCAATCGCTACGTCACTCTCAAAAAACGTGGCCATAATCATATTGCCTGTTGTCCTTTTCATGGCGAAAAAACTCCTTCTTTTACCGTTTCCGAAGAACTTCAAATTTATAAATGTTTTGGTTGTGGTGTTTCCGGTGATGTTTTTTCTTTTCTAGAAAATTTTGAAAAAATAACATTTCGAGAAGCTTTAGAAGAATTGGCTCCATTAGCTGGTGTCACTCTTACCAAAAGTGTGGCATATTCCAAAGAAGAATTAGTCAAAAAAACTTTATTGTCCATAAATGAACAAGTTGCCAAATTTTATAACTATATTCTTTTATCCCATCCATTAGGAAAAACTGCTCTAGATTACGTCTTAAATCGAGGCATTAAATTGACCACTCTAAAAGAATTTAATATTGGTTTTTCACCTCAAAATCCCCAGCTTTTAGTCAATTTTCTTACCAAAAAAGGTTTTAAAACCAATGATTTAATTGCATCAGGTACCTTTGGTGTCAGTCAATACAACAATCGTTTATATGATCGTTTTCAAGATCGACTTGTCTTTCCATTGTCCAATTTTCGAGGTCAAATTTTAGGTTTTTCTGGTCGTATTTTACCCTCCAGTAAAAACCAAAATCTTGCCAAATATATCAATTCACCAGAAACTGAGATTTATCATAAAAGTAATAATCTTTTTGGACTTCATTTGTCCAAAGAAGCAGTTAAAAATCAAAATGCCGTTATTATCACAGAAGGGGAATTTGATATGATTTCTCCTTATCAAGCTGGCATCAAAAACATCGTCGCTATCAAAGGTACTGCTTTTACTGAAGATCAACTCCATTTACTTCGTCGCTTTACTGATACTTTAATCTTAGCCTTAGACTCCGATTTTGCTGGTTCCAATGCTGCTCGAAAAAGTATTGAGCTTGCCGATTCTCTTGATTTTGATATCAAAGTTTTAGTTTTAGGTGATAAATATAAAGACCCTGATGAGGCCATCAAAGCTGATTTAGAATTTTTCAAAAAACAATTATCCAAAGCTATTCCAATTTGGGATTTCATTATCGATTCTCAACTCAAAATCAACGATCCCAATTCCATTCGTGGTAAGAAAGAAATTCTTTCTGTTGTTTTACCTTTTTTAATTAAAATCAAAAATTCGGTTATTCGTTCTGATTATTTCAAAAAATTAGCTGATGAAATTGGTAGTAGTCAAGAAGCTGTTTTTGAGGAATCAAAAAAATACCTGTCCGCCAAAACTATGTCAGCTGTTGGCGGACCTACCATTCCAACTCAAACTAACCCACCAGAATTTACTTATTTAATTCGTTTACAAGAATTATTACTCCATCTTATTATTGGTGCCAAAAATCCTGTTAAATTAGCTCAAAAGCTAAAAAAATATCTTGAACAAATCAAAGACAAACGATTTATCCCTATTATTAATCAACTTTTATCAATAGAAACTTTTGAGCCAGGGGAGTTTCAATCGCTACTTCCTGCTGAAAATAAAACTATTTTTCAGTCAATTTTTATGGAAGTTACCAATAATCCTATTGATTCTCAAACCAGAATGTCTGAGGTTAAAAAGACTACTGATCAAATAGATTCCATTTTTATCAAAGACAAATTAAATTCTTTAAATCAACAGATTGCTAAACTAGAAGAACAAGGATTAGAAACCGAACTTGAAGCTGTAGAAAAGGAGTATAATCAACTTGTTCATCAGTTAGGAATAATCCAAACAAAAAGAAACTAGATTTATTTCATTTTTTACTATACAATATACGCCATGGCGGCAACCTTAAATTTATCCAAGATTAAGCAAAATTTACTTAATCAAGCCAAGAAGCTCCATTATTTGACAAATGATGAGATATTAAACCAAATCCCCGAACCTGAAAAATATGTTGATGAAATTGATAATATCTTCGACTACCTCTTTGAAAGAGGTATTGATGTCTTTGACAAAATTGAATCTAAAGAAGTAATTGAAAACGAAAAAGAAAAAGCCAAAGCATCCGACCTTCTCAGTCTTTTAGTCCAAAAGAACAATGTTGATTCTGTCCGTATGTATCTTAAAGAGATCGGTAAAATCGATCTTCTTACTTTTGATGAAGAAGTTTCTTTGGCTAAAGCTATTGAAAAAGGTTCCGGAGTTGCTCGTGAAGATTTAATTAATGCCAATTTACGTTTAGTCGTTTCTATTGCCAAAAAATATATTGGTCGAGGACTAACTTTCCTCGATTTAGTCCAAGAG
>Ga0074198_1001070_pt1 | contig 20864 bp, 13 predicted proteins | sample EPASupsiteSAE323_FD_64527 | JGI IMG/M metagenome (GOLD analysis project Ga0074198, IMG submission 64527) | Bioremediated contaminated groundwater from EPA Superfund site, New Mexico - Sample SAE3-23 | ecosystem: Environmental > Aquatic > Deep subsurface > Groundwater > Contaminated ...
CAGTAGAACCGCCTCCACCGCCACCACCGCCACCACCGCATCCACATCCTCCGCCTCCGCCAGCACCAAATCCACCAGCGCCACTGCCACTACAATAACTTCCACTACCATTTAATCCTGATAACCCAATACCTCCAACGTATATATATAAATTAACCCTATTATTTAAACTTATATCTCCATAAGCATACCCTCCTTGCCCACCAGCTCCACCAGTATATATTCTAGTTCCTCCATTTCCACCTTGAGCACCATATGCCTCAATTTTATATGTTCCCTGTGCAGCAGTAGTATATGATTGTTGTGCACCACCGGTATAATAATAAGTCTGTAATAAAAGAGGAGTATTCATTAATCCTGTAGACATGTCACATGTTACAGAAACCGGACTTGAAGCTCCTTTTATCGTAATTTTGTATGTTCCTGATTGAGCTGTATAGTTTAATGAAGAAAAACTATTCTTTATTTGTGAACAGGTTCGATTGTAATTATTGTTATAACCAAGCGTACATGCATTAGTGTCACCATTATTGCAATTTGCTATAAATGTTATAGGTGTAATTACATTACATGCTGTACTATTTGGTAACTTTATACAATCAGTATAAAGTTCATTTACAATCTTCATTACCCCACCAAATTTACTTAACTGATCCATAAAATATAATCTGCCGAGATTTGCAGTATCGTTATTTAGCAATTTTAGATAGTAAGTAACATCAAAAAAACTATTGGTATCATCACAATAAGGAGAGTTTTCACTTCCATTCTGTACACACTGTTTTATAAACCAGTCACAGGCTTTTTCTCCTCCTTGATCGCAGGTTGCTCTCAATATTTTCTTGGCGGCAGTTTGTCTTTCAGAAGTAGTTCCATATTGAGCCTGCCATGTTAGAGTGTCACATGATTTTCCAAGATTAAACTTGCATCCTACAACTGCTCCGTAACACGATGTTCCGGGTGTAGGCATATTTGTAGTGCCATTTGAATTATAAACATCAGGAGCACCATTTATTATACAGTTCATAGAATTTCTGTCTGTTCCTGACTTTAATTCAGACATCTTTGTCATAACAGGCAAGGCAGATACTATTACTACACTCATTATAAGCATTGCAACCAAAGCTTCCACAAGAGAAAAACCACGTTTGTCATTGCGAACGACCAACGGGAGTGTGGCAATCTTACAGGTTTTCGGAATTTGGATAGATCGCCACACCTGCTTCGCAGGTTCGCGATGACAATTTTTTATTGATAATAAGAGAAAAAGTTTATTAATAATTTTTTTCATTATTTATTCATCCCAATACCTAACGTGTCATGCTAAACCAACATGTCATCCTGAATTTATTTCAGGATCTAAGATTTAATAGATGCTGAAACGAGTTCAGCATGACACTATTTGTAGTCATTCCAAACGGGGCTATCTAAAACTAATAACCGCAAACACAAACTGTGCCTTAAATAGTAATTTAACTACTAAGGTAATTTACTAATATAATTATATTTCGCATGATAACACAGGTTATATTTCATGTACAGTCATGATTTTCATGATATTTATCATGGAATGCATGACAAACAGTGTATATTGTAATAATTAAAAACCGGAAGTCTAATATTCATAAATAATACATGTTTTCATGCAAATAAACATGGAATCCATGATTCAGACATGGATTCCATGAATTTTAACCCCGAATTTATTTTATAATCAGTGTATAAATTGTATTGATCAATCAAACATAAGTAATTTTGTTAAATTACTGGTTTTAATATTTTGCTTTAGCTAATTAAACTTTGTATATCCTGAAAATGATAATCTCCATTACTGAAATGAATCGTTTCCAAAAGTCCATAACCCGCACTGCTTAAATGAGGATTTGCTTTTGTATTGCTAAAATAATTATTTATCTGGATAAAATCATCATTTCCAAAAGTAATAAGCAGGGCATCTACTTTGCCGTTATGATCATTATCTATTGCTGTTATAGTTGGTATGGAAGAGTCATAACTTCCAAGTTCAAGTCTATCTTCTGTCCCTGATAAATCGTATATTGTATCAGAGCCAAAACCCCTTGAGTCATAGCCTCCATATATATCTTCGCCACTACTGCCTCGTAAAAGGTCATTTCCTGTCCCGCCGACAAGACTATCACAGCCTGAACTGGAATCTAAAGTATCATTTCCATCTCCGCCGATGATAGTATCATTACCTGCGCCCGCAGATAAATAGTTATTACCGCTGTTTCCAGTAATAACATTATTAAGACCGTTGCCTGTGCCAGTTAAATTACTTTCACCAAGCAGGGTTAAATTTTCAACGTTAGAACCAAGTGTATAGGAAATTGTTGACCTGACTTCATCAGTACCCTGATTTGAATATTCAGTAACTTTATCTCCTGTATTATCAACAAAATAAACGCCATTACCTGTTCCGCCATACATTTTATCACTGCCGAGCCCTCCGTCTAATGTATCATTTCCGGCATTTCCATAAAGTGTATCATTTCCAGATCCTCCGCCAAGGTAATTGTCTCCGATATTTCCGTACATAGTATTAGCCATGTTATTTCCATAACCGTCAATATTGTAAGTTTCTAATAAATCAAGTTTTTCAACATAATCAGGCAGTTCATAAGTAATTGTAGAAAATACAGTATCAGTACCCTGTCCTGAATATTCAGTTACAACATCATTTGTATTATCTGCATAATAAATGTCATTACCTTTACCGCCAATCATAGTATCAGCTTCAGACCCACCATCCAGAGTATCATTTCCTGTTCCGCCTGAAAGTAAATTATTTCCGCTGTTACCAATAATATAATTATTAAGGGTATTACCTGTTCCGTTTATATCATCAGTGCCTAATAAAGTTAAGTTTTCAATATTTGAAGGAAGTATGTAAGTAATAGTTGATCTAACTTCATCCTGACCCGCACTTGTATTTTCTTTAACAACGTCTTTTATATTGTCAACATAGAAAACATCATTTTCAGAAGTACCTGTCATACTGTTAGCAGTACCAGCAAGAGGAAGACCATGCTGATGATTCATAATGTCTTCAAGACCGACAGCTGTTAAAGTTGTTCCATCCTGAAAAGATATACTTCCAATTTTATTTTGATCAGAAAGAAACCAGTTTTGAATGGTTAATGTATCCGAGCTGGTTTTTAAGCTTATAACAAGATTATTTCCATCTTGAAATATTCCAAGATCAGTCAGGGCAACTTTGTCGCCAAATTTTAAAATATCTATACATTCGCTGTCTTGAATTACATCATTGCCATAATCTTTATTAAATATAAAAGTATCATTACCTGTTCCGCCAATCAGAATATCATTACCTGTTCCGCCATCCAGAGTGTCATTTCCTGTTTTACCTGTTAATAAATTATTTCCATCATTTCCAGTAATATAATTATCAAGAGTATTACCTGTTCCGTTGATATTAGCAGTACCTGACAAGGTTAAATTTTCCAGATTTGAAGAAAGAACATAGGAAATAGCAGAAATTACTTTGTCATTTCCCTGTCCTGAATATTCAAATACAGCGTCACCTGTATTATCAATATAATAAACATCATCACCAATTCCGCCATACATATAATCTGAGCCTATCCCGCCATTAAGAGTATCACTTCCTCCCCAGCTTTTCAAAGTATTATCTCCATCGTTTCCGATTATATAGTTATCTAAACTATTACCTGTTCCGCTAATATTATTAGTACCTAGCAAAGTTAAATTATCAACATTAGTTGGAAGTGTATAGGAGATAGTTGATAATATATTGTCTGTGCCGTCACCGGAATATTCAACTATAACATCTACTGAATTATCAACATAATAGGTATCACTACCCGGACCACCTAACATGCTATCAGCGCCAATACCACCATTAATAGTATCATCTCCCCATGAACCATATATTGTATCTTTACCTGCTTCACCATCAAGGTAATTAGCAAAACAATTTCCGTTTATATAATTGTTTAAGCTATTTCCATAGCCATCTTTATCTTCAAGCAGAGTTAAAATAAGTCTTTCAACATTATTTGGAAGATGGTAGGTAATAGGAGAATAAACAGTTTCTGTGCCACCGCTGGAGTTTTCGATAATAACATCATCGGAACTATCGATGTAATAACTATCGTTGCCTCTGCCTCCGGTCATAGTATCGGCACCTGGACCGCCATCTATAGTGTCATTTCCGGTACCGCCGGTTAATAGATTATTTCCACTGTTTCCTGTAATTTGATCGCCTAAATTATTACCTGTTCCGTTAATATTGTCTGTCCCCAGTAAAATTAAATTTTCTACATTTGCCCGCAAATTATAGGAAATATCCGAATAAATTGTATCGTTACCTTCGTTTAAATTTTCAATTACTACATCTCCGGGATTATGAATATAGTAAGTGTCATCTCCTGTATAACCGATTAAAGTATGAGATCCGGTTCCGATTCCACCATTAAGAGTATCATTTTCGTTGCTTCCTGTTAAATTTGTACTTGCCATTTTTCTCCTCACTCAATAAATAACAATCTACTACTCGAAATTTTATTAATTTAGTTTTTAACAGGAAAAATAAGTATTTATCATAGTTACCTGATCAATAAAAATAAAAACATTTGTGATTAATCATTGGTTTTAGAAAAAACAGTTTATTAAGGCAGACAGGTATTTAAACCGGATTCAGATACTTTGATGATTCGAGCAGTAAAGTTCTTTCAAGTTATGCAGGACAGGGCTGTACAGAAGATATTCAGCTTGACAATAATATAGATCTACATTTTAACAATATTCAGTATTTGCTTTAATTAAGTATTATTAGCAATATAAATAGCTTGTTTTCTTATTGACTAAAAATTACAGTTTAATTTCTAATTATCTCAAATTATTTATAATTTGAGGTTTTTATATGGCAAAAAAATGTTTATTAACTGTAATTGCATTATTACTTATTATTTTTGGCGTATACATTCTTTTTAAAATCATCCATAAACCTCAAAAGACTATAATTGTCACATTCAGTGATGTACCACCAATAATACAGGATTTTTTAAGGGAGGATATTACTGTTTATTATAGAGGTTACAAAGTTGGTGATGTATCTGAGATTAAACTTTCAGATGATCAAAAGAAAATTGTTTTTTATATTGGCATTCATTATAAAAATTTAAAACTTCCCAGAAATATCGGCATGATACTAAAAACAGAGGATATTTTTGGAGCCAGATATTTTTCTATAAGTTACCCCAAAAATCCTTCAACAGAATTATTATCAGATGGAGATACAATAGAAGGAACAGCTGCGTATGAAAGAATAGATAAATATCTGGTTGGGGAATTTGAAACAGGCAAATTAAAAATAATTATGGATAACCTGGTTATTCTGACAAATACTTTAACAGGAGCTTTAAAAGGTAATAATGAAGAGTTAATAAGCAGCATTAAAAATTCAAGCGGCGATGTTGAAGTTATTTTGAATAATATAAAGGATATTATTGCTGATCCTCAAGTAAAAACTGACATTAAATCTGCAATAAAGTATTCTTCCAGTTCAATCAAAGATTTGAGCCAAATACTGGAAAGCAATAGAAGTGAACTAAGACAAACTATCTCTACAGCACCTGAAATGATAACCAAAACAGTAAATAATCTGGAATCTCTGAGTCAAAATATGCCCAGAGTTAATAAAAATATTTCAGAAGTTAACGGGAGTATTCAGAAAGCTACAAAAACAATCGATAAAACAAATTCATCCATATCTATCACAAACTGTAATCTTGATACTATCAACAAAAAAGTTCCTGAAATTCCTCCATGCCTGTTAACTAAAGCTGATAATGCTTTAACAAAATTTGACTGCATTGGCAGTGAGCTTATAGATCTATTGAACAAAAAATTCCTGATTTTCAGATTTATGTTCGGAAAGCCCGGAAGCTCCTTTGAAAAATGCAAACAAGGAGACCCTAACTGCCTGAAGTGCAGATAATGCTGAAAATTTATAATTTAGTCACTACTGGAAATTATTGATATACAAAAAAGAGATGTACTATTAATTTTTGATGAATTATAATAATATTCAATTGTGTCATCCTGAATTTATTTCAGGATCTACGTATAAACAGATGCTGAAACAAGTTCAGCATGACACATAGGCTAGACCTACAAAATCTAAAAACACATGCCAGCATAGCTCAGATGGTAGAGCAGCTGTTTCGTAAACAGCAGGTCAAGGGTTCAATTCCCTTTGCTGGCTTGTTTTTGTATTATAAATTATGTAATTCTGATTATTTATAATTCTGCAAATAGAGAGCAATTATGTTTGTAAAGGATTCTAACAACCTCTGCTGTTCGGGCGTCAAAAACTTTACCGGATTCAATGGAGCAATTCCAAGTACACCTGAAATTTTATCCTCGATTTTTAGAGGCAAATAATGCCATATCGCAGAAGAGAGTGTATTTGTATTTTTGCCTGCCGGTAGAGCATTTTGATATACCCAATGGGCAACTGCTTTTTCTTTCTCATCAAATTCTAGATCTCCCTGTCTTGCAACTTCCTGTAATTGTTCTGCTTCATCAGGCAGTAAAATAGCTACATTACAATCAAATGCTTCTGAAATATTTTTAGTTGAACGTTCTAAAATATCATCAATATTTTTTGCTGCCATTATTTCTCGACTGAAAGCATATAAAGCTGCAAGAAATCGTTCTCTATTTCTTGTATTTTCAGTTTGCCATCGAATAGCTTTAGACAATAAACTTACAATTACTGAAATAATTATAAAAACCAGAAAACTTGGCAGATATCTAATGTCTCCTACAACAAATGTAAGATAAGGAGGTATTAAAAAGAAATCAAAACCTCCAACTGCAATTAATGCTGTAAAAATTCCTACTCTTGTACCCCACAAAATACTGCTTGCAATGACAGGCAAAAGAAGCAGCATACCAATATTAAAAGGTTCAACCCAGTGTTTTAAAAACCATCCAAGAGTAACTAAGGCTGCTACGCTTAGGAAGCTGATTAAATATGGTGTATAATCAAAAGACTTTACTGAAGGCTTTTCAAATGATGGTTTTTGATAACCTTCATTGCCGACAATCAAAACATTTATTGCTCCGCTCTTTTTAACAAGATCATTCAATACAGAACCTTTAAAAAATTCTTCCAGATGTGATCTGTGAGATAAGCCTGCTATTATCAGGTTGATATTCTTTTGTTTTGCAAAGTTAATAATCTCATCAGCAATTATATTTCCACTTAATGCAACAATTTTTGCTCCCAACTCTTCTGCTAAATTTATATTTTTAGCAAGTTTATTAGAAGCAGCTTCGTTAATTTCAACCTGTTGAGGTGATTCTACGTATGCGGCATACCATTCTGCATCAAGATCAACAGCCATTCTATGAGCAATGCGGAGCAACCTTTCAGAAGTAGGGCTAGCACTAAAACCAACGAGTAATCTTGACCCTACAGGCCATGGTCCACGAATTGCATATCTTTCCATATAAGTTCGCATTGCTTCGTCAACCTGTTTGGCAGTATACCTTAATGATAATTCTCTAAGAGCTAGTAAATTTCCTCTACGAAAGAACTTCTGCATTGCTTGTTCAGCTTTTTGCGGAATATATACTTTACCTTCCCTGAGTCTTTCCAGTAACTTTTCTGGCGGCAGGTCAACCAGTTCTATTTCATCAGCAAATTCCAGGATTCTATCAGGTACTGTTTCCTCTACCTTTACATGAGAGATTTGATAAACAACATCTATAATACTTTCTACATGCTGAATATTTAGAGTTGAATAAACATCAATACCTGCATTAAGCAGCTCTTCAACATCCTGATAGCGTTTAATATGTCTTGATCCCGGTATATTAGTATGTGCAAGTTCATCCACCAATACAATTTTTGGATGCTGCTCTAAAATGGTATCCAAATCCATCTCATCAAGTATGATGCCCTTATATTCAATTTTCTTTTTGGGAATTACCTTCAAATCTTCAAGTAATGCCTGAGTTTCAACACGCCCATGAGTTTCTACCACTCCAACAACAACATCCTCACCTTGATTTTTAAGGTTGTTAGCTTCCTGAAGCATTCTGTACGTTTTACCAACACCTGCAATATAACCAAGGAAGATTTTAAAGCGACCGCGTGTTCTTTCCTGGTTTTTTTCCGCTTCTTCCTGCTGTATCTGCTTTAGTAATTCATCAGGATCAGGACGTTGAGCTTCACTCATAACTATTTCCTTTGTAATTTATCCAGTGCCAGATTTAATTTAAGTGCATTAATACCTGATTTACCCCAGATACCTATAAAATCAGGATCAGTATTCTTATTTATTAATTTTTTTACTATATCTTTTGAAATTCCTCTGACTTTTGCTACCCGATCAGCCTGAATCAAAGCATTTTCCAGTGATATATGAGGGTCTAAACCACTTGCAGAAGTGAGTACCATATCAGGCGGAATTTTCTGATCCTGTTTTAAGTTATTTTCAGTTCTAACCTGCTTTATTCTGCCCATGACCTGAGTCATTAATTTTTTGCTGGATGGAGCAAGATTACTGGCTCCTGAGCCTGCTGCGTTATAATCTACTGCTGATGGGCGACTATAAAAGTATTTCGGATCGGTAAAACTCTGTCCTATGAGTTTTGAACCTAATATCAGGTTATCATTTTTTATTAGACTTCCATTTGCCTGGTATGGCATGGTTATTTGAGCTATTCCGGTTATTACCAGAGGATAAATCAGACCAAGTAACACCGTTAAAATGATATATATCTTTATAGATTTAAGAATTTCTTTCATAATTATTACCTCTTTATACCAGATGCAAGGCTACAATAAGAATATCAATCAGTTTTATTCCAATAAAGGGTAGTATAAGCCCGCCTAAACCATAAATTAAAAGATTTTTGGTTAAAATTGCCTGTGCATTGCTGTGTTTATATTGAACTCCTCTTAACGAAAGTGGAATGAGAAACGGTATTATAATTGCGTTAAAGATTACAGCTGAAAGTACGGCACTTTGAGGCGTTGCAAGGTGCATTATATTTAATATATTTAGCATAGGATATTTTATGGCAAAAAGGGCCGGAACAATAGCAAAATACTTTGATACATCATTAGCAACGCTAAAAGTAGTCAGAGATCCTCTTGTAATTAGGATTTGCTTCCCTATATCAACAATATCCAGTAGTTTTGTAGGACTTGAATCTAAATCAACCATATTTGCAGCCTCTCTTGCAGCCTGAGTTCCTGCATTCATAGCAACCGCAACATCGGCTTGTGCTAAAGCGGGAGCATCATTAGTACCATCTCCTATCATTGCGACCATAAAACCTTCACTTTGATATTTTCTGATACGATCAAGTTTTATTTCCGGCCTTGCCTGTGCTATAAAATCGCTAACACCTGCTTCTGCTGCTATTGCTGCTGCAGTAACAGGATTATCACCTGTTATCATTACAGATTGTATTCCAATTAAACGAAGTTGATTTAATCTTTCTTTAATACCCTGTTTTAAAACATCTTTTAAGCGAACAACTCCGAGAGCTTTTCCATTATCTGCAACTACAAGAGGTGTACCACCTTCACCCGCAACTCTATCAACAGCGTATTTAACTTCTTTAGGAATTGTAGAACCATAAAATTTTACAAACTCCTCAATAGCATCTGTAGCACCCTTACGAATTTGTCTGTCATGAACATCTATCCCGCTCATTCTTGTTTCTGCACTAAATTCAATAAATTTTGATCCTTCAGGTGATCTTATATCCCGTCCTCTCATACTAAGTTTTTCTTTGGCAAGTATTACAATGCTTCTTCCTTCCGGTGTATCATCAGCCAGAGAGGACATCATAGCTGCTCTGGCAAGTTCCTCTTCTTTTACTTCAGGTGCTGGAATAAACTCAGTAGCAAGTCTATTACCAAGAGTGATTGTACCTGTTTTATCAAGAAGTACAACGTTTACATCTCCTGCTGCTTCAACTGCCCTACCGCTTAATGCAATAACATTATGAGACATTAACCTATCCATACCTGCAATTCCTATTGCAGGTAGCAGACCGCCAATAGTTGTCGGCATCAGGCAGACTAAAAGAGCAATTAAAATCGGAATAGATATAGATACGGCCATATATTCGGCAAATAGCTGTAAAGTTGTTACTACAAAGATAAATAAAACAGTTAATCCTATTAAAAGAATTTCAAGAGCTATTTCATTAGGTGTTTTTTGACGTTTAGCACTTTCAATCATACCTATCATCTGGTCAAGGAAAGTCTCACCTGGATTTACTGTAATCTTAACCCTGATATTTCCTGAAAGAACTTTAGTTCCGCCAGTGACACCTGTTCTATCACCGCCTGATTCTCTAATTACTGGTGCTGATTCACCTGTTATCGCAGATTCATCAACTAAAGCAACTCCTTCAATTATCTCACCATCAGATGGAATTACAGTGTTATCTCCCACAAGGACAATATCTTCTTTTCTTAAGTCAATTGCGTTGGTTGGAATAATTTCTCCGTCAGGAAGAATTTTTTTAGCAATTATATCGGTTTTAGCACGTTTTAAAGTTTCTGCCTGAGCTTTACCTTTGCCTTCAGCAAGAGCTTCAGCGAAATTAGCAAAAATCACTGTAAATATAAGCCATAAACTGAGTTGAAGATTAAAGCCAAAGGGCTTTCCAGAAATAATATTATGTATAGTAATTAGGATTGCAACAATTGAACCTATCTCAACTACAAACATTACCGGATTTCGTAGCATACTTACCGGATTCAGTTTATAAAAAGCATCCCATATGGCCTTAGTTATAAGTTCTTTTCTCCATATAGAACTTTTATTTGGATTTTCCATAATTATTTTTTACCTCAAGCAGCAAAGCTGCACCATTATTTTCATTACTTATTTTAAAATCACCACTAGTTTTCATATCAGAATGTCTGCCCGACATGGATTAATAAATTTTCCAGAAGCGGTCCCAATACCAGCAGTGGAAAGAAAGTCAATGCTCCAACAATTATAACCACACCGACAAGAATGCCAATAAACATTGGATTTGCTGTAGGGAATCTTGATTCAACAGGCGTCATTCTCTTTTTAATAAGCGATCCTGCTATTGCCAGAGTTGGTATTATTGTAGCAAAACGGCCTGTCAACATAGCAAGAGAAAGGGTTAAATTATAGAATATTGTATTGGCATTTAATCCGGCAAACGCAGAACCATTGTTTCCTGCTCCTGAAGCAAATGCGTACATAATTTCAGATAATCCATGCGGTCCTGTATTAGTAAGACTTGATAGTCCTGTATGACTCGAAGTTGCGACGCCATCAAGTGTTAGCTGAATTATCGAAGGTAGCACCAAAGCAATAACTGCCATTATCATTTCAAACGGTTCCAGTTTCTTTCCGAATATTTCAGGGGTTCTGCCAATCATAAGACCTACAAGAAACATTGCCAAAATGGCATAAAGAAGCATTCCAACAAGTCCCACTCCTACACCTCCGAAAATTACTTCTCCAATCATCATATTGAACATCAAAATTAATCCTGTAATCGGCATTATACTATCATGCATAGCATTAACCGCACCACAGGAAGTCACTGTAGTAGATTGACCGAATACTACAGAATTAAGCAAGCCAAATCTTACTTCTTTACCTTCAAAATTCACTCCATGATTTATCCCTAAGTTTGATAAAAGAGGATTTCCGTGAAATTCAGACCACAAAGCAATACTTAATCCGATTAAATAAAGTAGCATCATAGAAGCAAATATAGCCCAGCCCTGTTTGCGATTGTTGAGCATAACTCCAAATGTAAAAGGGAATGCTGCTGAAATTATTAATAATGTAAATATTTCCAGATAATCTGTTGTCGGGGTTGGATTCTCATAAGGATGAGAAGAATTAGCATTAAAGAATCCGCCTCCATTTGTGCCAAGGTGTTTAATGGCAATTTGAGAGGCAGCAGGCCCCTGAGCAATTGTTTGAATCTGTCCTTGTATGGTTGTTGCCTTAGTATATGGATTCAAGTTTTGTACAACACCCTGTGATACAAGAAAGATTGAAAAAATAATTGCCAGCGGAAGTAATAAATAAATAATTGAACGAGTTAAATCAACCCAGAAATTTCCTAGCGAAACGAAACTTTGCTTCACTGGAAACTTTTGTAACTCATTTCCTATTTCATTAACAGTCCTTTTTGAAAAACCTCTAATAAAGGCTATTGCAACTGCAATACCAACTGCTGCTGAAAGAAAATTTTGTACGGTCATGCCAAGCATTTGAGTTAAATAGCTCATTGTTTGCTCACCACTATAAGCCTGCCAGTTTGTATTAGTAACAAAAGATACGGCTGTATTTATTGCAGTATCCCATCTAACAGCCCCAAATTTTTGAGGGTTTAGTGGTAAAAAATGCTGGATTTCCTGAAATATAAATAATGCAGCTATTCCTACAATATTAAAAATTACAAGATTAAATACATATTTTTTCCAGTCCATTTCCTGATTTTCATCAATACCAAAGAGTTTATACAGAAATTTTTCAATGGGTCTAAGTATAGGTGAAAACCAAATTTTCTCACCAGAAAATATTTTAGCCATATATTCGCCTAAAAAGATGGCAATTATTGTTAAGATAATTAGAAATATAGCTAATTGCAGTATTAAACCGCCTTGCATAATCATATCTCCTATTTTTAATTCTTTCTTTTGAAGCTAAATCCTAAATTATAAATCTAAATTTGTGGATTTTACCTTCATTTACTTACTAGACTATTTAACCTCTTTACCAAGTTATATTAATGCCGATTATATTAATCCTGTGAAATAAAAGTGTCAATACAGATTTTTTATAGTTTTTTAGTAAGATTAAGGTTACTTTATTAAAAAAGGATGTTTTTTATTCATATATGTTTTATTACTTTTGTTTTTGATTAATATTTCCATTTCATTAATAAAAAAGTTATACATATTCTACATTTAACCTTCTATGCAAATAAAACAACAAACTTTGTTCTTAAAGAAAAATCAATATTGTTGATTTTGAATAGTTTAGCTTATTATTTTTTTAATAAAGAGGATATATTAAAGAAAATTACTGTTTAAAGATTAAAAAACAGAAAATTTAATTGAATATATTGAAAAATTACCAATCTTTAACCTTTTTAATAAGATTATTAACAAATAGCAACATATTGACCTGAAATTAGGTAGATAATTATTTAAACTCTATCTTTGAAGATTTGATTCGATTCAAAAAAAGAAACGTAGTTAAATAACAGGTTAAAGCTCCTATTATTCCGGAAAACATATAGGCAAAGCTCTTTAAAGCCAGGTCAGAGTTATTATTAAAAGGAAAATTGTAATTAGGTAAAATCGGATGCCATATATCAATAAAAGTTTTAACTCCTTGAGGCACATAGCCAATTAATTTAGATATTTCTCCTACATCCCATTCTCCCCATGCAGAACCGGCGTGAAAAAGTTCAGGCAATATTACTCCAAGAGGAGTTATAACTATTAATATTAAAACACTTAAAAGCAACTTTCTATTTAACATCAATCGTATCAACTTTCTTTACCAGATTAAATAAATGACTTTTTTCGTTTAATAAAAGGGCTGACATTATCATTGTAATAAATGCCTCAGCCCATCCAAAATACAATATATGCTCACTAACCATAGCAGGAATTGATACATCCAAAGAATATGGAAAATAAAGAGGTGTACCATTTGCAGTATGTGCCAGAATTGGCTGTAATCCCAAAATTAGCCCTGTTATAAAAGCGGCAAAAACTATTGAACAATAGCTACTTATTCCTGACGCTGCAATCCGCATAAAAGGTTTATGAGGCAATTTCTTTAACAGGTATTTATACAGATAAAAGCCTGAAAATGAGGTTACATATGCAATAGTAAAGCTATTTACCGCAAAAGTATTTATCCCTCCGTCTCCAAACATTAATGCCTGTACAGCCAATGCTATTGTTACAGCTAATGCACTTATGTAAGGGCCAAACAATATACTTAATAGTACAGCTCCAATAGCATGACCTGTTGAGCCTCCAGGTATTGGAACATTTAACATCATAACAGCAAAAGAAAATGCCGATCCTAAAGCTATAGCTTTTATATGTTCCGGTTTAAGTGTTTTCTTTATTTTTTTTACTGTAACTATCCATACAGGGATCATAACAGCAAAAGAGGCTAAACAGGTATATGGACATAAATATTGACCCGGAATATGCATGATTTGTTCTCCTGTATATTTATACTCAATTTTTAAAAATCATAATATCATAAATATAAACAGCAGGCTTTTAAAAGGGTTTTCAGCCATAAAATTTTAACGATTGGAAATTAAATTAATTTTTTATTACTATGGGCAATTAATTGTAGTTAAATGTTTTATTAAATATATAACTTTTAAAAAATTAAAATCGAGAAATAATTCTATGAAAGTAAATAATAATCCAATTAAAACTTTATTTAATGTATTTTCACGTCAAAAAATTATTGCTACTGATGTGGAAAAAGTAATTCCCGTATCTGAAACACCCAAAATTTCCACTGCTCATAATCGTTCTTTTGATGAATATTGTGGTAATTCTGCTAAAAAAACACAAAAGCCAGCTAATGATAAAATACCGGAAAATCAGGGAAATACCTCTAATGGACATTGTATATATGATAAATCCGGTAAAATACAAGAAAATTTAAAGCACGAACTAGATAAAACAGTATAATTTACTTGAAATCTCCTGCTTTAACAACAGAAGCAACTTCAGGATGCAGATATTTTCTTGCCATTTCTTCAATATCTTCTTTTGTTATTGTATTAATGATGTCAGGATACTCGTTAGTATAATTATCGCCAAGATCATAAAATTCACTTGAGAGCAAAGCTCTTGCAATTCCTGCATTATTTGAAAATCTTAACGGATAAGAACCTATTAAATATGATTTTGCAAGATCAAGTTCACTGTCTGTTATCCCTAGCTCAATAAATTTATTTATTTCTTCATTTATTAATTCTATTGAAAGATCAGCATAATGTCTGTCTATGCTGTATTTTATATTCCATGATCCTGGAATTAGCAGTGCAGTGAAGCATGATGAAATGTTATAAACAAGACCAAGATCTTCACGAATTCTTTTCCCTATTCTGCTTGAAAGTGCCCCTCCACCACCGAGGATAAAGTTCATGGCAAAAACTTTATAATAATCCTCACTTTTTCTCGAAAGATTTCCATAATGTCCAAAGACTACATCTGCTTCAGTTTTACCTTCCACACAAACAGTTGTTTCCTTATATTTTCTCTGAAGAGACGCAGGTAGAATCTTTGGCTCAATAATATGTTTCTTTTTCCAGCTTCCAAAATTTTCTTCGATAAGTTTGTAAGTATCCTCAGAATTTATGTTACCTGAAATACCAAGTATAATCGTATCTGGTGAATAATAATCATTATAAAATTCTTTAACACTCTCAAGAGAAATATCTGATATCTGTTTTTCCTGTGTTCTTAATGGATAAGCATAATAAATATGTCCTCTGGGATAAACCATATGACTGAAAGCAAGTCCTGCAAGATAAAATGTACTGTCTTTTTTCTGTCTTACACCTGCTATTGAAAACTTTTTAAATTTTTCAAGTTCATCTTCTGGAAAAGATGGTTCCATAAGGATTTCTGACAATAATTTAAGTATAAAAGGAAAATCTTCAGATGTAGAAGAAAGTGAAAAATTTACAACTTCACCTACATTTGAAATACCTACAGAAGCTCCTCTTGTCTCAACTTCATTTGCAATTTCAATCTTTGATCTGTTTTTTGAGCCTCTATTAAGCATTCCAGCACATATAACAGGTAGCATGGAATTAACCGTAGCTGAATAGAGATTACCTGCATTAATTGTGCCTGATAATTTAACTGTATTGCTTATTTTATTTTCGTTTATAAGAACTTTTATTCCGTTACTCATCGTTTTTTTTGTGAATTTTATGGGAACGGACGGAATTTTTTCATTTATTATTATTGGAGGAGTTGAATAAACATGATGTACAGTTTCATGAGGAATATAGTCATAAACAGGTATAGATTTCTTAATTTCGGAATGAGACGGGATAAAATGTCCTATGGAACAATTTGAAGGGTTTAAGTATTTATCTGTAACCCTTCTTATATCATCAATATCAACATTTTCTACGTTTTCAATATAGTTATCGACAAATTTATAATTATCTACTGTTTCATAATAACCAAGCATATATGCTAATTTATAAGTTCCATCTCTGTTGAACTCAAAACTCGACTTGATACGTCTTTTTGTTTTTTCAAGCTCCTCTATTGATGGAGGTTTTCCATCTGTTATACAGGCGATTTCATCAAGAATCCTATTTTCTGCTTCTTCATGCTTTATATTAGGATAAAGAGTAGCAATTATTGAAAATAATCCCGGATCTTTGGCAGTTTCAACATTTACACTTATGTCTGTAGCAATCTGGGGTTCGACAAGTGACTGATATATTCTGCTGCTTATTCCCAGATTTAACATTTCGCCAAGCACAATAAAAGGAAATATATCATTATTTGATGCAGGCGGGATATGATAACCAAGTTTTATAATAGGTGAAATGCCAGTTCTTTTTATATTTATCCTTTTTGTATGGAGTTGCTGCGTTTCCATTGGAATATTGTCATTAATTTCTTTTGGAGAAATACCTCCAAAGTATTTCTTTATTAAATTTAGCGTATTTTTCCGGTCAAAATTACCTACAACTATGATGGAAGCATTGTTAGGAGCATAATGCCTGTTATAAAAATCATTTAAATCATCTGTTGTAATTGATTCTATATCACTCCCCAACCCAATAACAGGATTTTTATAAGGATGATGCTGATAAGCTTTATTCCTTACCTCCATTTCAAGGATGTTATATGGATTATCAAGATTCTTTTCAAGTTCTGACAGAATAACCCCAACTTCTTTTTCCCTGTCATCATTGTCAAAAATAACCTGACTCATTCTTTGTGATTCAATTATCATTGCAAGTTCAAGTTTTTCTGTGGCAAAAGTCTCGTAATAAGAGGTAAAATCCCTTGATGTATATGCGTTATAAATTCCGCCATTTCTTGTTATTTCAGCTACTATCTGTCCTTTATCAAAAAACTCTGTATTTTTAAAGCTTATATGTTCAAGAAAATGGGAAATACCTGTTTTTCCCTGCTTTTCATTTCTTGAACCAACTTTATACCAGACCATAAATGTTGCTGCAGGAGAACTTTGATATGGTTGAAATAAAATTTTAAGGCCGTTATCAAGGGTATATTCGATTGTTTTATGATTGGAAATCATTTAAACGCATCCATTATTAATTTTTGATCTCGTACAACAGGTTTACCTTTAATATACACATCATCAGGTTTATCTTTATCAAACAAATTCAAGTATGATTCATTATTATTTAGTCTAAATATAAGAAAATCAGCATCCCTGCCTTTTTTCAGGCTGCCTGTTTTTTCATCAATTTTTAGTATTTTAGCTGCATTTATTGTTAGCATATTCAAGAGATGAAATAAATCCAAATCAGAACTAAATTTTATAAATTTGGCTTCGTTTAATATACTTAAGTCCTGATTGCTGTATCTACTGTCAGTTCCAATTCCAATGGAATCCAGGTATTTTTTATATTCTGAAATAGCAATTGTTTTGCCATGAAGCAGCATATTACTCCTCGGACAATATGCCAGTTTCACGCCATAACTAAATATTTCTTCCATCAGACTTTTATCAAGCTGGATCATATGGGCAGCAATCAAATTTTCATTAAGTATATCAAGTCCTTTAAGATATTCGACAGGATTTAAACCGGTTTTATAAGGACTTAAGGGATTCCACATAATAAATTTATATAAACAGTCAATTTCTGAGTGTCCATTTTTAAGCCATTCCATCTCACTGGTTGATTCAGCCAGATGGGTATGAACCAGAATATCGTTTTTAACAGAAAATTCTGCAATTTTTTTCCATAAATTATGATGGACTGTATAAACCGAATGAGGTGAAAATCCAACAAAAACATTCTCATTTTTATTTTGATTTATATAATCATATTTTTGAATCAGCTTTTTAAACTCAGTTTTACTTGATTCTTCCGTGTTAGCAAATGTTTCAAGAAAAATATATGATTTTAAATCCAGTTTATTAAACGTTTCAAGAAAGTCCTGTTCTCCTGAAAGCTGAGCAAAACATGTTGTACCAGATAATAAAGCTTCTTTTGCCCCATTTAAAACAGAATTTATTTTTTTCTTCTTATTCCAGAGAGCATATTGGAGCATTAAACTCTTTATCCATTCAGGAAAGCTTTGTTCTTTTTGATTTTTTTTAAGGTCAGTATATTGCAGATGAGCATGTAAATTAATAAATCCAGGAGTTACTATGGCCTTTCCATAATCTATAATTTCGCTTGCATTGTTAAGAATATTTTGTTTTTTTATATCCGAATTTTCAACAATATCAAATATTTTGCCATGTTCAAGCACTAAAAGGCCATCTTCTATTACTCTGTTATCGGCAGGTAATATCCATTTTGCCTTAAATACCCTGAACATAAATAACCTCTAACTAAATACAGATATATGATAGAACAAAAATATCAAAATTATACTTAGGAGAAATTATAATCAGGCGTATCTGGTATCTAAATCAGCTTCGGATAAATTTCCATGATAAAGTTCTTTTAGCTGTCTGAAATATCTTTTTCTGACTCTATTTACTATTTCTCTTGTATAAAATAGATTTTCCTGTTCTTGCGTATGAATTTTCTGATTATTACTATAATAACTTTCTAAAAATTTATCCTGTTTAAAGCTTCCATAAAAGTCATGGCCATATTTAAGCACATCTGAATAAGCTTTTTCAAAACTCTGTCCTAAAACTTCAATAGCATAGATTGCTGTCATAATACCTGTTCGATCTTTACCTTCCCTGCAATGGACGAATACTGGTAAATTTTCTTCATTTTTAACAATTTTAAGAAAATCATCAACCTGTTTTTCAGAAGGGGGAGCACTACTATCAATAGGAATGCTGACATATTTCATTCCTAATTTTTCTATAAGTCCTTTTTCTTCAATATTTCGACCATCTCCGATTAAATCTATTACAACTTTAATCCCAAACTCTTTTAATGTTTGAAGATCACTAAAACCAGGCTTGCTTCCTCTAAAAAAGTTTTTTGAAACCACATCAAACGCAAAATTACCGCCTTTGAATGAAACGGATTTATTTGATTTAACAAATTCATCAGCCGGATAATCCGGAATAACTGCTTTTTTATCAGCTTTTCGGGAATTAGTATTTAAATTTGCAAAAAATGGCTGAATCTTATCTAGCATATTTTGACCAAACCTCTAACATACAAAGCAGATAAATATATAAAAACAAAAAAGACATAATAATTGCTTAAACAATTATAATTTATACATAAATCATAGGCAATTATTCATTTAATACCCATCTTTTTCTTGTTTTCCATTGAATAAGAGTTAATCCCAGAATTATCAGGAATAAAACATAAGCTATTGCAGAAGCTTTGCCCAGTTTAAAGTATTCAAACGCATTTTTATAAAGCCAGTAAACTATTACCATCGTTGAATTTTCAGGTCCACCGCCTGTCATAAGAAAGACAAGATCGAACACCTGAAAGGATGAAATTACTGTCATTATGGAAACAAAAAATACTGTAGGACTTAAAAGAGGCAAAGTTATTGCAAAAAACCTCTTAACACCAACTGCTCCATCTATTTCAGAGGCTTCATTGAGAGTTTCAGGTATAGATTGAAGTCCTGCAAGAAATATAACCATATTGTAACCGATATTTTTCCATATACTGACAATGATTATAGATATCATGGCAAGATTTTTGTCATAAATCCACGTTACATTAGATCCGAGTCCAAAAATCCAGTTTAAAATACCGTAATTTGGATCAAATATCCATGCCCATACAATTGCAATCACAATCATAGGAGTTATAAAAGGTATAAAATAGGCACTTTTATAAAAAGCAGCTCCTTTAATTTTTCGATCAAGAGCAACAGCAAGAATTAAAGGAAGAATAATTCCAAAAATTGTTGTTACTGAAGCATAATAAAAAGTATTTAAAAGCACCTCATAAAAAGTCTGATCTTTAAAAAGTTCTATGTAATTACTAAAGCCGACAAATTTAGGGGCAGATATAAGATTCCATTTCATCAGGCTTATACCGAATGAACTCAGAACAGGTATTATAATAAATATAAAAGTTCCAAGAAGAGCAGGAAGAATAAGAATCCATGCCCAAAAAGACTCTTTGGATTTTATGTCTGATAATTTCCTAAAAATTTTTATTAATCCTCTTTTGCTACACGAATAAATATATCGTATATTTTAAATTTTATAAAATATATTTAAAACAAATCTAGTATTTTATCTTAATTCCAGAGTAAGATTCATAAATTCCATATCATCATAATCGACATTTCTTGCAAAGAGATTTTTTCCTGTTTCTATCGCTATTTCATTTCTGGCATTTGGAACAATATAACCGGACGATAAAATTATCTGCTGATTATCTCCATTAATCCTTAATTCACCTATTCTTTTTGAATTAATATAAATCCTTGTCGGTGAACTATGACTCATTGTATGGCTTTGTCCTAATCTTCTTGCAATATCAGTATCAAGACCTATAATAGATCCTATTTTTAAAATATAACCCTGATTTCCGGGAATACTGCCAACAAAAAATTCCTTGGAAAAAGCAGGACCTTTTGATTTTAATTTAAAATTGTCTGC
>Ga0074198_1001071_pt1 | contig 20862 bp, 28 predicted proteins | sample EPASupsiteSAE323_FD_64527 | JGI IMG/M metagenome (GOLD analysis project Ga0074198, IMG submission 64527) | Bioremediated contaminated groundwater from EPA Superfund site, New Mexico - Sample SAE3-23 | ecosystem: Environmental > Aquatic > Deep subsurface > Groundwater > Contaminated ...
AGGCAAGGGGCACGCCGATTCCTACTGCATCAAGCTTCTTGGTGTCGATGCGGGCAAAATAGTACGCCGCAAAGAGCATTGTTGAGAGGCGAAGCACGTTCACCAAGGTGATTGCCTTTCCAAGCACCACCATGTTGACCGCCTGCGAAGCCGCAAGGGCGACCAGGCCAAGTCCAAGTCCGAGGAACGAGGCCACAATTGGCCCGAAGAACTGGAAGAGCGTGAAGTAGGACGCGTCCGAGCCCATGATTGGCGCGAAGTTAATCTGCTCGGCTATTGCCGCAAACACCGCAAACGCTCCCAGGAACATGAGCTTGCGCTTTGTAAGACCCATTGACAAATCCATAGTTACAAAACCCCCCTAAACTGGATTGAAAAGAAAGCAAGTATTGTTGGAAGAATCGCAAAATATTAACCCTATTGTTTATTTTGGCTCCACGAAAGGCCCAACCCGCAGGTTCCTGCAAGCAAGGCCTTGATTTCGCCCACCAAATATAGGGAACCCGCAACCAGCACCATGCCGTTTTCCTCGGAGCTTGCGTGCTTTCTTGCCGCGCCAAGCGCCTCTGCAGCCGACCCGAACTCCAGGACGGTGACGCCACTGTTTCTTGCGGCCTCGGATATACGCACCGCGGTTGCAGTGCGGTGATACGCCACCGGAATCGCGTAGACTGAGGATGCAAGCGGGGCCAGGATGCCGACCGTGGACTCCACGTCCTTGTCGTCCATCATCCCGCAGACTAAGCATATTTTCTTGCCTGCAAAAAGCGCCCTTACCGACGCGGCAAGCGCCCTGGCGCCGTCAATGTTGTGCGCGCCATCAAGCACAACCAGCGGCTCGGTCGAGACGATTTCGAGCCTGCCGGGCCATACTGCATTTTGGAAACCTGCAGCTATTGCCTCTTTGGAAATCTTCAGCGTGCCTTGCCCGTCCAGCTTGCGCAAAGCCGCATAGGCAACGGCCATGTTGAAGCACTGGTAGCTTCCCAAAAGCCGCGAGGAAAGCTGCGTAGTGCCTAACTTGGATGAAACTTCGGCCTGCGTGCCGGAGAGGGAAACGTTCTTTTGGGTAAATGAAAAATCGGAAGTGTTTGCTGATTCATTTGCTCCTACATTAATTACCTCGCAGCCCTTCTCTTTTGCCGCCTTTTCGATTACCTCAAGCGCCGCACCATCGCAACCAGTAATCACTGGCCTTCCTGCGCGAATTATCCCGGCTTTCTCGAAGGCGATTTTCTCAACAGTGTCTCCGAGCGCGGCAGTGTGCTCCAAGCTTATGCGAGTGATTATCGAAAGCACTGGCTCGGTGACGTTGGTGGAGTCCAGCCTTCCACCCATGCCGATTTCGATTACAGCAAAATCAACCTTCGAGCCGAGGAAGAACTTGAGCGCAACGGCGGTGTTGGCCTCGAACTGGCTGAGGGTTTCGGGATGAGTTTGGTTGTATTTTTCGATTGCGTCTTTTGCATTCAGGATTATTCTTGCAAAATCAGCCTTCGAAATGTCCTTTCCATCCACGCTGACTCTTTCGGTGTAATCCACCAAATGGGGAGAGATGTAGCGACCGGTCTTGTACCCGGCAGCGCGGATTGCAGACTCAACAAACGCCGCGACCGAGCCCTTGCCATTGGTGCCTGTAATGAGGATGCAGGGGACGGCCTTGGGGTCGACGTCGAGGAGTTTGCACAAATCCCGCACGGGTTCAAGCGTCCACTCGTTCTTTGGAGGCAGCGACTCAAGAAAAGCGATTGCCGCAGAGTAGTCGTCAGATTGGGATTCCATTGCAAAAACCAACAAGGATTTTTGCACGGCCGGATTAATCAGGCCTTCTTTGCCTGCTCAAGGCACGCCTTCACGAAGCCGAGGAAGAGCGGGTTTGGCGCGAACGGCCTGCTTGAAAGCTCGGGGTGGAACTGGGTTCCCACAAAGAACGGGTGTGACGGGATTTCCATCACCTGCATAATCGGCTGGTTCGGCGCCTTGCCTGAGAAAACCATTCCCGCTTTCTGGATGCGGTCGATGTAATCGGGGTTTACCTCGTAGCGGTGGCGGAAGCGTTCGCGTATCTTGAGCTTTCCGTAAAGCTCCGCAGCAACCGAGCCCTTGGTCAGCTCGACATCCTTGCCACCAAGGCGCATGTTTCCGCCAAGTCCCTCGATTTTCTTCTGCTCCGGAAGTATGTCAATGACCATGTCAGGCGTGTCCGGGTCGATTTCAGTTGAGTTTGCCTTGGGAAGGTTCAGCACGTTGCGGCAGAACTCCACAACCGCCATCTGCATCCCGTAGCACAGGCCAAGGTAGGGCAGCTTGTTCTTTCGCGCAAACTCGATGCACTTGATTTTCCCTTCTGTCCCTCGCGAGCCAAAGCCGCCGGGAACGATTATTCCGTTGACGCCGTCAAGCACCTTTGCAACCTCGGCATCGGTTGACTTTTGCGTGAGCTTGCTTGTCTCAATCCAGACCAGCTCGACTTTGCACCCGGCTTTTGCGCGCGAGTGCTCGATTGCCTGCATAATGCTTGCGTAAGAGTCCTTGACTTCGGTATACTTTCCGGTGATTCCGATTTTGATTGACTTGGTCGGCTTTGCGAGCGCCTCGCAGAAGTCCTCCCAGCGCCGCATCGCAGCCTCGGTGCGAACTGCAGGCGCTTTCTTGATTCCCAACAGGTCAAGAACAGCGCGGTCCAGGCCCTTCTCGTGGAGCATTATCGGAACTTCATAAATGGACTGGGCGTCCGGCACGCACACCACGCGCTCAAGCGGCACGTTGGAGTAGATGCTGATTTTCTCGCGCACCTTCTCTCCGACTTCGCGCGCTGCGCGCACCACCACAATCTCCGGCTGGATTCCAAGGGACATCAGGGTGCGTATGCCGCTCTGCGCGGGCTTGCTCTTGAACTCGCCAAGCGAGCTGGGGTTGAAAGCGTAAGTGACGTTTGAGAATATGACATTTGCGCGGCCTTCCTCGTACTGGAGCTGACGCATCGCTTCCATGAAGTAGCCGTTTTCCAAGTCGCCAACGGTGCCTCCGACTTCGATTATTACCACGTCTGCTTTGGTGGTGATTGCGCACTCGCGCACGAACGCCTTGATTTCTCCTGTGACGTGGGGGATGAACTGGACGTCGCGCCCAAGGTACTCGCCCTTGCGCTCCTTGGTCAGCACGGTGTTGAAGATTTTGCCGCCGGTGATGTAGTTCAGTTTTGAAAGATTCTTGTCAAGGAAGCGTTCGTAGGCTCCCAAGTCCATGTCGGTCTCCGCGCCGTCGTCAAGCACGAATACTTCGCCGTGGCGGTAGGGGTTGAGTGTTCCCGCATCCTGGTTGAGGTAGCCGTCGAACTTGATTGGCTCTACTTTCAGGCCTGCTGCCTCAAGGAGCGCACCCATGCTGGATGAGAAGATGCCCTTGCCTACTCCGGAGATGACGCTGCCTGTGATTACAAGGTACTTGGTGCGTCCGGCCTCGTAGCCTTTGGGAACTGGGGTATAGAACTCGTGGTCGCTGCTCTTGTTTGAAAGCGACGACAAAATGCCACTAGAGTCCTCAGCTGCCATATTCCCATACACCCCTTCATAAAAAAAGAACTAATGATTGACGAAATACAATAAAAAGAAGTGGTTGGCTTTGGAGTGTTAAAAACATATTGTTGGAAGCCGGAATTGGAGGAGGACTTTTATTCCGCAAAACGCCCACCCAAATTATGGAAAACACCTACCACGGGCTTCCGATAACGCTCAGGGGAGAAAACCCTGGTCCGACTTGGATTCACAACGGATTGGCCGAAAAAAGGGCACGCAATAACTGGCCTAAAGACTATGACCACGACATACTGCTTACTGTAGAGACTACGGACAAGTGCACCTTGCGCTGCGACCACTGTTTTGCCGAGTCCGGCCCGGAAAAGAACACGTTCATCAGCCACAAGAAAATTGAGAATATCGCCAAGGAATGCGAGACGATATTCCCGCAATACGGAGAGAAAATAATCCGGATTACCGGCGGAGACCCGTTCCTGCACCCAAAGATTTTCGGCATAGTCAAATCATTCTCGAAAAGGAAAAAGAAGCTGGGATACAAGCTCCTCGACGTTGAGACCAACGGCTGGTGGGCAAGGGACGACAAGACCGCAAGAAAATACATAAAAAAACTCAAGGCCGCCGGAGCGGACCTTTTGAGCATGACCAGCGATTACTTCCACTGCAAGCAGGGCGTATTCGACATCCACGAGCATATGCACAGGATAGACCGCATCGCATCGGAGGAAGGCCTTAGGTTCCGAAACATACTGACGGGACACGGGACGAACACACCTGACGAAAAGACTGCGAAAGAAATCGAGGAGCACGAAAAAAACTGCAAACACTGCAGTGGCCTCCCAAACATCACTCCAATCGGCCGTGCCCGCGAACTTCCCGAAAAAACCTGGGGTTCACACGTAACCTGCGGCCTGACTGGCTGCAGATTGACTCCCTCATTGTTCATGCCCGTAATCGGGGCTGAAAAATACACGCATACTGACGAAATCACGCTTGGCCCGAACGGGAACGTCTACCCCTGCAACAGCGGAAAGGAATTCGAGCACGCTTCGCTTGCGATAGGCAACATCTACAAGCGGCCTCTTGCTCACATCATCCAGGACCCGCAAAACAAGATAGTGGACATAATCCGCAATGAAGGGCTGCGCGGAGTAAGCAAGCGCGCGGGAATGATGCCCTGGACGCACTGGAAAACGTACTGGAAGATGTCGCCCTGCGGGTTGTGCCACGAGCTTTTGAGGACACGCGGCAAGCAGATACAGAAGAAAATCAAATGACTTGTTTTCACTAAAGCGAAATGAAAAGAGACCCCCTCCTTTCGGAGGGGGCTTCATCTGTTTTTCCAAGGGGGGCTTGGAGGATTTGATGAAGGATAAATGCCGCCAAAGAGGCGGCGAAACGGGTTGCGGGCAGTTGTGCTTACTGTCCCCACATGACCTTACGCTTGGATGTCAACCGATCCTTGCGGAATTCTCCCTGCATGTGGTAATAGGAAGCGCCAAAGAGCGCTGCTACGCCGACTACGGGCATGGGCATGATGGTGACTACGCCTATGAGCGCAAGCACCAGCGAGTACGACCGGAAACGCAAAGCTTCTTTCCACAGGGGAAGGTAGCTCTGGGTGTAGTTGTACCGGTTGGTGAGCTTCATCATCGGCTCCTTGCCGTCTGCCGGCACCGAAGTCATCTGGATGTCCCAGGTCTTTTCCGACGGCGCCTTGCCTTCGGGCTTGACCGAGTCGCCTACCGTGATCTCGTCCAGGCTTTTTGGGTTCAACTTTGAAAGCATGTCCTGCATTGCCATAACACATTACCCCCTACTGTGCGACTATTACCGAGCGCCCTTTCTGCCAAGTGACTTCGCTTCCGAACCCGTTCATGTGCTGTCCCCAGTAGTGGCCCCAAAGGTAGGCAAACACCACCGAGACTATCGGGTTGATGAAGTACGATACTATCATCATGATAAAGCACGTCATGGCCCAGAAGAAGCTGTTGTACTCGCCAGTCCAGCTGTCCTGCATCTCGATTCCCTTGAACTGGAACCCAAGACGCTTTCCGAGGAAGTGGCCACGGGTGTCGATGTTGAACATGTGCATGGGCCGCGGCTCGCCGGTAAACGAGTCGTTGGGGCCCAGTATGTCGTCCGAGTCCTGCATTGACGGGCCTTCCTTGTTGGTTGGCACGAACATCGGGATGTCGTAGCTCTCGTTGCCCGACGCCTTTGCCGGCGCAGGAGCTCCCGCTGCTGGCGGCTTTGCAGCTGCCGAGACCGCGTTGACCTTCTCGGAGTACACTACCTTGTTGTTTCCGACTTTGTCGGCAGCAACCGGTATGGGCCACGATGCCGGGCCGTTGTAGATGTACTTTATCTCCTGCGGGGTGCCGGCGACGTTCTTTGCCTGTGAAAGGTTTAGCAATGCCATTTTTCTCACAACACGAATGTTACCAGGAGTGCGTAAATCAGGCAGCCGAATGCGACTATGTTTATCGGCGTGTCCGACAGGCCGAACGGCCGGCCAAGCGAGTGGGTCTCCCAAATCTCGCCCATGGTCGGGATGGTGTCGGGGTTGTCGAGCACGCTGACAAGGCCCGCGTCCTCTAGCCACATCACGATTTGGCTCGTAAGGGGCGCGTAATAGAACGGCGCCTTGTCTTTGAATACTCCTTTTGCTGCCATATTTTTCGCCTTAGTCTACTGTCATGATTGTACGCTTTACTCCGAAAGTCCAGCATCCCCAGCGCAGCCCTGCGCCGATTGCGCGGAAGCGCGCTGCGAGTGCGAACATCAATAGTGACCCTGCCGGGAACACCGTGAAAGTGAATATCGCCGCTGACATCCAGAACACGAAAATCGTCCAGGAAATCTTTTCCTTGCGCCACGCGTCGATGTAATCCATGACGAAGCCGTACCGGGTGTGGGTGCGCATCACCGGGAAGTCCTTTGCGTTGACTTCACAGCCGGCAGTCGTCATTATTGACTGCGGCTCGGTGACCCCGCCCTTGGGCTTGGCCTTGGCAGTCACGTCCGCCTTCTGCTTGGCGTAAGTGCCGTGGTACGCGCTCTCCTGGACGCCCGGGCCTATCGGCCGCTTGCCGTATCCGGCTGCGTCGCCGAAACCGGAAGGGTTCTGTCCTGGAGTGTGGAGTGAGATCATTTACATCAACTTATGTCGCTTCGTAGAGCATACGCTGTTTCCAGTTGTTGCTCACGTAGAAGTCCTGCCACAGGTAACGTCCGTAGGCAAAGCCCGACGCCAGGCCGAATGCGCCTGCGACGAACACGTTACGCGGTATGAGCACGATTGCCATTATTGCAAGAAATATCGCAGCTGCCTTGGCCACCTGCCACTCCTTGTAGATTCCTATTGACTCGTTGAGGTAGTCCTGGCGGCGCTTGATGTGCATTACTGCGTGCCCGTGGGTGTCAGTTGGCACGAACATCGGTATGTGGTTGTAGCCGCGCTTGGGGACCGTCTCGTCTACGGAGTTGGTCTGCCCATAAGTGAGCATTTCCCTGCGGGCCTTTGAAAGTGAATAGTCTTTTTCCATGTTCAACAAATCCCCCTCGATTTGCGTAACTAACTTAGGAACTAGGAAATATATAAACTATTCGGTAGTAACAAATGTTAATATCTGGTAGACGATTGACGTAGTATTGAAAGAGGGGAAAAGCAATATACGTCAAAAGACGTAGTTGTGATTTTTGAGGAACTCTCTAGAGGGAAGCGACTACCCGTCAAGCTGGCCAACCCGGCGGCACAAAGGGACGTAACCGCCACCAAACCACCCCGGTTCGGAGGCCAAAAAGACCTTCGGAGCATCCGGATTATATTTTCCTGCGCCCAGAAACATTACTATGTCCGCCTCAACAGCTGCCAAGGCAAAGCTGATTCTGGGAAAGCCCATAGCTGATGCAATGCTTGAGGCGGTTGCTGCCAAGGTGGCCGGCCTTAAGGAAAAGCCCACGCTTGCGGTAATCATTGCAGAAGGCGACCCCGCGTCAGAGCTTTACGTTTCCAAGAAGCAGGCCGCCTGCAAGAAGGTGGGAGTGCACTCACTGCGCTTTGACATACCAAAGACCGAGACTACTGAAAAACTCCTTGCACTCATCCACAAGCTCAACGCTGACCCCAAAGTCGACGGAGTCCTTGTACAGCTTCCTCTTCCAAAGCAAATAGATGAGAACGCAGTAATCGAGGCCATTGACCCTGCAAAGGACGTGGACGGGTTCCATCCCATCAACCTCGGAAGGCTCTCGCGGGGAGACGAGGCAGCTGCGCTCGTCTCGGCTACGCCGAAGGGCATCATCAAGCTCCTTGAATCAGTAAATTACAATGTTTCTGGAAAAATCTGCGCAGTAGTTGGCACCAGCAACATCGTAGGAAAGCCGGTTGCGTGCCTTTTGATGAACCGCAAGGCAACGGTGATTACCGCAAACAGCAGGACGCCCGACTTGGGAGCGGTGACACGCCAAGCTGACGTTCTCGTTGTTGGCGTTGGAAAGCCCGGACTCATCCGTGGCGATATGGTAAAGCCGGGCGCAGTAGTCATTGACGTCGGCACCACCAAACTTGCAAACGGAAAGCTTGCGGGAGACGTTGACTTTGACACTGCCTCTCATGTTGCCTCAGCGATGACCCCTGTTCCCGGAGGAGTGGGACCGATGACGATTGCAAGCCTTCTTGACAACACACTTGTTGCGTATGAGCGCAGAAGGAAAAAATAGGAAAAGCCGGCAACGACTGCCAGCGAGCCCCAACGGCACTTGAAGGTATTTGGTTCTTCCCATGCAACCCTCCCTTTTTGACAAGCACCAGTTGCGCGACCTGATGAAGCGGATGCGCAAGGAGCACCCTGCCCACGAACGTGCGCTAAAAAGCTGCGCGATTTGCAAGAAACTCGTTGCAAGCCCCGAATTCCAAGGCGCAAAAACCATCCTGGCCTATTGCCCGAAAGAGGACGAGGTTGACGCCTGGGCTGCAATCGCTGCGGCGTTGGTGCAGGAAAAGACTGCCTGCCTTCCACGCACTGATGAAGAAAAAAAGGAAATCACCGCCTACAGAATCAGCGGGTCCGAAAAGCTGGAAAAGGCAGCATACGGAATCTTTGAGCCTGCAAGGGACGAAAAAAAAGCAATCGCCCCTGAAAAAATCGACCTGATTATCGTGCCCGGAGTGGCTTTTGACATCCACGGAGACCGCGTTGGCCACGGACTGGGATACTACGACAAGTTCCTTGCAGCTGCAAAGAACGCAAAGAAAGTTGCAGTCGCATTTGATTTCCAGGTTGTCAATGAAAAAATCGTCTGCGAGTCGCACGACGTTCAAGTTGACCAGATAATAACCGAGAAAAGGCATATTGTCATTAGGAAATGAGTGGTTTTGCAACAAGTGAACAACAAAATGAAAAAAATCCGCGTAGTAGTCCTCGCATCCGGAAGGGGGAGCGACTTTGAGGCCATCGCAAATGCTGCAAAGAAAGGAGAGATTGCCACGCAAATAGTATGCATGATTACCGACAACCCGGCTGCAGGCGCATTGCAGAAAGCGGCGGCGTTTGGCATCCCCACAACAGTAATTGACTATTCCACTTTTGCAAACCGCGCGGAGTACGAAAAAAGCCTTCTCAATGAAATCAACACCTACGCTCCGGACCTGGTTGTCCTTGCAGGCTATATGAAAATAATGCGCTCAACTGACATTCTCTCCAAATACTCCGGGAAAATAATCAACATCCACCCCTCGCTCTTGCCCAAATATGCCGGAGCGTACGGCCAGCAGGACGCGTTCGACGCAGGAGAAAAGGAGTCAGGCTACACCATCCACTTCGTTGACGCGAGCCTGGACGGCGGGCCAATCATCTTGCAGGAAAAAGTCGACATCTCAGATTGCAAGAGCGGGGACGAAGTTGCCGCGAAAATATTGGTGCGCGAACACATCGGCCTGCCCAAGGTCGTCGGGATGTTCGCAACCGGAAAGTTTGAAATAAGCGGAAAAAAAGTCACTTACACGCAAAACAGGTAAACCTTACAGATGCCTTCCAACAGCAACCTCGACTTTTCGGAAACAATCCAGATAATCGTGTCCGCGCTGGGAATATCCTACGCGTTCTCCTACGTCTGGCCCAACCAGTCATTCGCAGCCATACTGCTTACAGTTGGCACGGCATTTGTTCTTCACGAGCTTGGCCACAGGTACATGGCAACCAGGTACGGCGCGCACGCGCGCTACCAGATGTGGACCATAGGCCTGGTTGCGGCAATTCTTCTTGCGGTTTTCCTTGACTTTGTTTTCGCAGCGCCAGGCGCAGTATACATCTACGGCAAGGAACTGACGCGCAGTCAGAGCGGCAGGGTCGCGCTTGCAGGTCCCGGAGTGAACATCATCCTGTGTCTGCTTTTTGTGATTGCTGCAACGACAATGTATGGCGCAGGAGAAGTGCTACTTGTGGGCGCGCGGGTCAACGCGTTCCTTGCGGCATTCAACCTGCTTCCGATGGACCCGTTTGACGGCGCGAAAGTGATGCGCTGGAACAAATTGGTGTGGGCCGCGGCGTTTGCGGTTTCAGCAATATTAGTCCTGCTCTTCTGAACAACCTGCTGCGCGACTAATCTTCAAAACCAAAAGAGGACGCTTGCCCGCCAGTAAGGTTCGCGGTTGCATAAAGCCCCTCGCCGAACAGGAACAGCTGCGAACTGTTTACGGATTCCAACTCCAGGCCGACGTCCACTTTTGCGCACCCAAGCGCCTCGACTGCGGAGTCGTTGCCCCAGTACTTGACCTTGAGCACGGACTGGTTGGAATCAAAGGAAAGGACGTTGGAAAACAATTCGGCTGCGGTATCGTCCGTAAATTCAACGTGCTTTCCCGGCGCTGCACCGCAACCTGCCCACAGCAAAGGTACCAAGCCGCGCTTTTGCGACGCCTCGAAAACAACTACTGCCCATTGCTCAAGTTTTACTGCCGCGTCCTGCGCAACTTGCGCCGGAGTCGCGCCCCTTGCGCTTGCAAGAACAGCAAGGAAGGACTGCCGCAAATTAGCCTCGAAGAAACGCGAACGCGACAAGGCGATGAAAGTCGCGGCAGTATCGGCTTCCGCATCCGCGCGGGCCGAAGAATACACCGCAACCTTGAGGGAAAACGGGATTATGACAAAAAGAAGCATCAGGCCAAGGAATCCGCGCATAAAATCAGCTGCCTGCTACACGAGCCTCGAAAAGCACAAGAATCGCCTTGCCGTCCCTGGGCACTATCACCCGGTTGGTGAAGATGGATTTGGATGATTTCAAAGGGACTGACGTAGGATCGGACAGCAAAATTTCATTTCCATCCGGACAACGAACCGAAAAAACGCTTGCGGAAAAAGTGCGGGTCGCTTGCCGGAACTTCTCCGCCAATGCAACTTCTCCTGCCGCGCTTTCGCATGCCCGGGCGACCAGTTCCGGCTGGGAAGAAGCCGCGAGGGCGATGTCCTCAAGCACAGTTGAAAGCGCGACTGACTCAAGCGCCTGCGCAGGCCGAGTCGCGTGCGGCATCGAAACTATCAGGGCGCAGACCACTGCAAACACCGCAGCGTCAACCAGCATCCAGAAACCCCTCAACGACAAAACCTCCGCACGGAAATGCTGCCGGATTGGGTTGTGACGATGCGGTTGACGCAATATTCCCCGTCGGATGCGGGTTGTGCTACGGACAATCCAATACGCAACGGCAACAACAAACCCGACGAGCACAATGCCAGCGCACCCGAACACGACCACACCTGCTTTTCTGACGCAAGGAACGCCTTCAGGTAATTATCCGACCGCTCGGCAACCTTTGCGTATTGCAAGGCGTCCTGGTGAAGCGAAGAAAGAAGGATTGCAAGGCAGGCGATGACTATTGAAAATGAGACTGCAGCCTCTGCGGTTGAGAATCCTCGCTTGCTGCTAACGTACGGAAAACTGGTCACGCGGTCGGAACCCCTCCTGAAAGGTCGCTTATTATGGCGTTTTCCGCCCCCGAAATTTCAACCGGACACTGGGCGTTCCGCATTTCCTTGGACAGGTTCAAACCAGCGAGGCTTTTTGAAAACGAAAAATCCATCGCAAGAGTTGACGAACGAAGCGAATAACTCCCAAAGGTCACGCACGCAAGGCTCGTTGCGGAAAGCGGTGCAACACGGCCAGTGCCTTCCAAGTCCAGACGAAAAAGCGCGTTCCTGCTTGCGCCTACCAGGATGAATGCCGCCGCGGCGTAGGTTGCAAAAACAAGCAACGCCTCCAGCACCGCCTGGCCCTTCCGCGTTCCTTCCAATGCCGCCCGCGCCTGCAGCAGCATATGACTATCCTGCAAGGGAAATCTTGCACCCCGAATCGTAGTAGACTCGGTAAGAGCAGGCCCGTACGCAGGAGCCGGACAGCGCACAGTTGTCGGCAACAAGAAAGCTTGCCGGACCGTCCTTTGCTTCGAAGGAAATCACAACCGCCGACCTTTCGTAATCATAGGATATTGCCGCGCCAACCGGAAGCGACACCGTTCCGGAATATTCCGAACCCTCTCCGGTCGCAGCTGCAAGCTCTGCTGCGGAATGCAACTCGGCAGCTGCCTTCCTGCATTGGCCGGCCTTGTGCGCATCCAGCGACAGGCCGTACGCTTGCGAATACGCGGGCGCAAGCAGCGCGACCATCGCAGCCGAGGCACACATCACAAGCATCGAGTCAAGCAGTGCCTGGCCGCGCCGCGCTTTGGCAACAAACAAGACCATCCGAATCCCGCACACACGCCTAAGGCCCGAAGTCGGTCTGGTTCAGAAGACCGACCGCGCGCTTTGAGGTCGAGTTGAGCTCGCTTGAGAAATCCGATGCTGTTCCACGCACCTGGCCCAGGAACGCGATGGCAAGCGCGACAAGCACCCCGATTATCAGCAGCATCTCAACCGAGACCTGTCCTTTTTCGTCCATAGCAACTAGACTGCCGATGGATGGACAATAAGCTGGCGTGTAACTTGGCTAAACGGAAAGTTTCCCCTCCAAGGTTCCTTATTTATTCCCCGTTTGAGTAAAGAGTTTATGAAGTTTTCACCCCTGCTTGTCGCAGTTGCGCTGCTTTTGGTGCTCCCGCTTTCGCAGGCCTACACCGACCACTCGCTTTCGGTCACCGTGACCGTGAAAAAGGACGGCACTGCGCACATCCGCGAAAAGACCATATTCTACGTGGACAGCGACGCCGAGATTGAGGCGTTCAAGAACAACCTCAAGCTTGGAAAAAGCACCATCCTCGCCTGGAAGAAATTCTCCGACAACATCCGCTACCACATAGGCGGGGTGCAGAGCCCGGTTGACAACCTTACCATTACCGCGGGGCCGGAGTATGACATCAAGCAGAACGCACGCTCGGTCACGCTTGACTACGACCTGGTTGACCAGTTCGTGCAGACGCAGAAGTTCGGAAGCCGGACGCTCCATTGCACGCTCAACGAGGAAATCCTCGGCTTTGACAAGTCGGAGACGCGCCAGACCATCCTGGGAAGCAATGTCTACTTTACAATCACCCTGCCCCAGACGTCCACGCTTACCAAAAAGGACGGCGCGGCCATCGTAGGGCCGTCACCGTACGTCTACGATGAATCAGACCGGACGATAACGTGGTTCGGCCCCAGCACCGGGCGCTGGATACTGGAATACGACGTCGAGGAGCCCCTAAGTGACGAAGTTTATGGCTTCTTTTCCGACCTCTATGACAAGGTCGTCGAACTTTTGCCGCTTGCAGTATTGCTTCTTTCCGCAGGCATCATCCTTACGATGCTTGTGAAGATGAAGCGCGCCTAAAGTTTCCCGTACGCGTCCTCGACTGCACCCTTCTCGTCCTTTTCAAGGCCGTAACCCTCAGCCTGCTGTACAGAGAGATATGGGAGGACGTCTTTTTTTGCGCGTTTGGAAGACACGTGGGCAATCTTGCCTACCTTAAGACCTGCTGACTTGAGAGCTGCGCGGGTACCCCTTGACGAGGCCATCTTGGAAAGCTTGCTGGGGAACGCGTACTTTGCGAACTTCATATACTTGTTCTTCTTCGCAAGCGCGGTGCCGGTAAGTGCGAGTGTGCGTGCGTACTTCCAGAATGAGTAATCGTTGGTCTTGCGAACGTGCCCCAGGAACATGTCCGAGCGCGAGATGATATCAAGCGCTTTAGCGACTTCCGCGGGGTCTTCATACTCTATTGGCACGTTCTCGCAGAACCACGCAAGCATCGTTGAGATTTCCTCGTCAACACCATCGGCTGCCCTGAGCGCTTCCTTGTAGTTGTCGGCCTTGAGCGTGCGCCTCACTGCATCGAACATACCTGCCTCGCGCTCGCGCTCTGAAAATATCGCCTTGCCGCCGCACGACTGCAGGTCTATGAGCGCTGCACGCATGTCGCCCGAGCTTTGCTTGGCAATTTCGTCTAGGTACTCGCCTTCGGCCATTCCCTCGGCTTTCGCGATTTTCTTGAGTGCGGCAGCGATTGAGCGCGAGTTAAGCTTCTTGAATTCAACAGGTTTTGTGAGAAAGCGCAAGGGTTTTACCGCGTCGTCCCACGCGTCGTTTGCGATGAATATGATTGGCTGCGCGGATTCCCGCGCAAGAGTCGCCAGTGCGGACGAGCTTCCCCGGTCCGAAGTGGAACCGATCTCATCAATAATGAGCAGCCGACGAGAGCCGAACAAGGAGCCGTAACCTGCTGACGCGCCAAGGACTGCCTTTATGTCAGCTGCAGAACGTAATCTTGAAGCATCTGACTCTACGGTTTCCCAACCCATCTCAACTGCAAGCGCCCTTGCAACCGCGGTCTTGCCGGTGCCTGGCGGGCCGAACAACAGCAATGGCTTTTCCTTAGTGCCTGCCTCGACGCTTGCTGCCCACCGCCGGATTTCCTGGCGCGGATCCTCGTTTCCGACAAACTCGGCAACATTCTTTGGCAGGTGCTTGATGGTCCAGAGCATTTGGGAAAACCTGAAAGGAAAACTTGACGGATTGAAAAATGATAATAGAAAAAGGAAGGGCAAGAAATAAAATGGAAAACAGGCGGGGGAGGAAAAAACGACCTTCGCCCTGCAGCCTGGTTGCAAGCTTACTTCTTCTTTGCCGGCTTCTTCTTTGCAACGGCCTTCTTTGCTACTGCCTTCTTCTTGGCAGCTGGCTTTGCGCCGCACGCGCATCCGCATCCACAGTTCATTCTCTTCACCCCTTGTAAGATATTGTGCAGCTAGGACTATTAAAAACGGTTAAAACGCTTCCCAAGCATTATTTGTATCCGCATGCTCAACTAATACCCATGCGTTGTTTGCCTCAGTAGCTCAGCCTGGGAGAGCGTTCGGCTGAAGACCGATAGGTCGGGTGTTCAAATCACCCCTGAGGCATAACTTTTTTCACTGCCCCAGCGCAGCACAGATACAATTAATTGCCGCCCAAAACTAATGGTAAACGGGTGTTTTCCAATGGCGAAAAAATCTGCAAGCATAAAAATTACCGGTCTTGAGAACCTCAAGAACCTCGACTGCAAACAGCCAGTCTATGGCGGCTGCGGGACTTCCAGCGCAGTGTACGGGCTCGGCCTTTTGGGCGCGCTTTACTACTACATTACCACCGCAACCAGCCTCTGGATGGGAGTCGTTGGAGTAGTCAAGGCAATATTCTGGCCCGGCGTTTTGGTTTACGGCGCACTCAAGTTCCTCGGCGCGTAAGCCGAGGCAAAGCAAGGCAGACAAGATGAAGCACATGGAAAACTGGCAGAAAGGATTGTGCGTTGGCACGGTCGCCGGAGTCATCGACGTAATCCCGATGATTCTGCAGAACCTGACCTGGGACGCCAACTTTTCCGCATTCTTCTTCTGGGTAGCAACGGGAACCGTGATTGCGGTTTCTGACATCCCGCTTAAGGGCGCGGCGAAAGGAATCGCCGTCTCCTACGCACTTCTTGTCCCGCTTGCTTTCCTGATTGGATGGCCAAACCCGGCAAACCTGATTCCCATTGCCGTAATGACACTGATACTTGGCGCGGCAGCCGGAATCGCCGTTGAAAGAATCCACTAAATACCCATTTTCGGGTAATTCACGTTTTTGGGTAAAAGCTATTTATCCCCCATAATCCAAAGCCATTGCAGAGAAAAAAACAGAGGTAGCTTGCAATGGACTTCTTTTCGAAAATGCTTTCAAACCAGAACGCCCCGCGAGTCGGCGCCATCGCAGTGATGTTCGCCGCGTTCCTTTGGGGCGTGGACGGCGTGTTCCTCACCCCGCAACTCTACACGCTTGACGTGGTCAACGTAGTTTTCCTCACGCACGCGCTTGCGTTCGTGTTTATGATTCCCCTTTTGTGGAAGGAAGTTTCCGAGCTGAGAAAGCTCAACCAGAAGGACTGGCTTGCGTTCTGCTGGATTGCGCTGTTTGGCGGAGCGATTGGAACAATGGCAATCACGCAGGCATTGTTCCTTGTCGGGTTCGTGCCGCTTTCCATACCCATACTCATACAGAAGCTGCAGCCACTCTTTGCAATTGGACTTGCACTTGTGCTGCTCAAGGAAAAGCCCACAAAAGAATTCTACGCCTACGCACTCCTTGCGCTTCTTGGAAGCTACCTGATTACGTTCGGCTTCGGGTCGCCTGTGCTCAGCCTGGAGAACAAGTCGCTCTACGCTGCCCTGCTGGGGCTTGTTGCGGCTTTCGCGTTCGGCTCCTGCACAACAGTGGGAAGGTACGCAGTTAAGAAGGTAAATTACCGCGTCTCAACATACCTGCGCTTTGGCCTGACTGCATTGATAATGGGCACGCTTGTGCTTGCTCTTGGGAAGCTCGGCAACTTCGCCGCAGTCACGCAGTTACAGTGGCTCGTTCTTTTTGTGATTGTGTTCACAACAGGCGGGCTTGCAATCGGAATATACTATTACGGCCTGCGTTTTGTCGCCGCATCCAAGGCGACATTCTACGAGCTTGCGTTCCCGTTTTCGGTAATCGTGCTCGACTGGCTCATCAATGGCAAGTTCCTCTCCGCAGGCCAATTGGTAGGCGCAGCAATCCTGGTATATGCTGTGCTCAAGCTAAACCAAACCAAGGTGGCACTGGGCCCGGGCGAAGAAGTTAAGGCCTAGGACGCGCACAAGAGTGCAGTGATGCAATGGAACGCGCCGCGCGCAGTGCAGGGAACCGCCTTAGACAGGAAAACGACAAATTGCTTCGCATACTCGTAAAGATGGCCAAGAAGGCAGGTGGTTTCGGCAAGCTGAAGAAGCAGGGCCTTGACGACGAGGAAATCAAATTCCTTAAGGATAAGTTCCAAGCAAATGACTGAAAAATGCCACCCGGCCTTTCAAAAGGCATATAAATTAATGGCTGCATTATAATCTCCGGTCAGCGGTCATAGGAGAGGGGTCACGCCCGTTCCCTTTTCGAACACGGAAGCTAAGCCCTCTTACGACGTTGCTTGTACTGCCCGCATGGGTGGGAACGCATGTTTCCGCTGCCACTCATATTTCTCCTTAATTTAAATTCTATGCAAACCTAGTGGTAGCATATGGCAATAATCGAGTTTTCGCACCCGTTCATACTCACTGCAGCGATAACGTTCATCACCACGCTCATCGCCACGTGGGTGCTCATCCCGAGACTGACAAGGGCAGGGCTTGTTGGCGTTGACATAAACAAGGTCCCGGCGCAGTTTGACCGTGACAAGATCAAGCAGCTCAAGGACAATGGCTACCCCGGGCTACCGGTTGTTCCCCGCTCGGGCGGAATTGCGATGATATTGGGCTTCTCGACCGGCATGCTTGTTTCGCTGATGGTATACCCCTACCCGGACATAGTCTCAATCCTTTCCGCGCTTCTTACTGCAACACTAATCTCAACAATAGGTATAGTCGAGGACTTCCTGCCAATAAGGCAGATTTACCGCACGCTCCTCCCGGCAATAGCCGCGCTTCCGCTGATGGTCGCAACTTCGGGCCACACCCAGATGGCGCTTCCGTTTGTTGGAAACGTTGAGTTCGGCATAGTCTACACGCTTGTGCTTATCCCAATCGGAGTGATGGCTGCCTCAAACCTGGTCAACCTGCTTGCGGGCTTCAACGGCCTTGAAGCGGGTGTCGGCGCAATCGTGGGCACCGCCCTGTTCATAGTGGCATATTCCGCCGGAAGCTCTGTTGCCGCATTCATCGCAATGGCCCTTGCCGCGTCGTGCGTTGCGTTCCTTGTGTTCAACAGGTACCCTGCAAAGATTTTCCCAGGCAACGCCGCGACGTACATGATTGGCGCAGTCATAGCGGCGATTGCAATCATCGGCAACATGGAGCGCGTTGCGGTAATCGCGCTCATACCGCAGATTGCGGAGTTCTTCCTCAAGGCCACAGGCAAGTTCAAGGCCGAGAACTTCGGAAGGCTCGGAAAGGACAACCGGCTATCCTACGAGGGCAGGACGCAGTCGCTTACTCACCTGCTGATGAAGGCGTTCAGGCCTACCGAGCAGCAGCTCGTGCTGATGCTTCTTGCAATACAGGCGGCGTTTGCAGTAATCGCCTTGCTTTCGACGTCTTGGTAGAAAATAGTTGTTGCTTGTGCCGTCGCACGGGCGCCTACGTTTTTGCTTTGCTTACTTTGAAGTCAATGACAACTTGCACGACGTAGGCCGCAAAAGGCCGCACCACGCGCTTTCCGGTAATCCTGCAGGACATTCCCGCATTCTTGGCCTTTTCCTTGACTATGGCGATTAGCGGCGCATAGATGTCCTTGTGGAACTCGACCTCTCCTTTTGCCTTGGTCTCGACGAATCCGTAGAAGTGGATTGTGCATCCTTCAGGGTTTGCGCCAATCAATGCAGCGTCCAAAAAGTCGCCTGCGGAATGCGGGAGTGGCATGGTGATACGGTCTGCCCAGCCAGTGTAATCTTTTGGCACGATTTTCTTGACGTCGCCAAGAATCGCCTTGACGTTTGCGGTCTTGTTGAGAAGAATGTTTTTTTCAAAGGATTTGACTGCAACAGGATTCAGCTCGATTCCCACGACTTGCGTCCTGGGCTTTTTCTTTGCAATCACTATTGCAAAGGGCCCGACTCCTGCAAAGAGCGCAAGAACCTTTTCCTTTGGCTTGACAAGGAAAGCGATGCGTAGCCTCTCGTGCGACAGGCGCACGGAAAAATAGACTTTTGCAATATCAAATTCGAAGGAGCAGCCGCTTTCGCGATAAGTTGTGGTCGTGCGCTTTTCGCCCGCAATAATCGAAAGCTTGCGCACGCGGAACTCGCCGAGCATCGGGCTGTCCTTTCGCGCAACGACTTTGATGTGGCCGTTCTGCGCCATTATCGCCTGAGCGATTAATTCCTGCTTGGAAACCAGTTCGTCGGGAATCTCGGCTATCGCGATGTCGCCGACGCAGTCATAGGAACTTATGACTTTTGCCACATCGGAATCCGAAAGCGCGTGCCTTGCGGAAAGGGCGTCCTTTACCGAACCTGTTGCCTGCGTCGAGTGCGGCTCGAACTCTTTTTTGGTAGTGGTGACTTTGAGTGTGGCTGGAACCTTGGCGCCTTCAACCAGCGGGAAGTAGATGAACCCGTCCGGGTCGCGAATTATCTTGTAGCCCTTTACAAGAAGCTGCAGGTCAAAGAGCCTTTTGCGCACGCTCTCGGCGTCTTTTGCCGCAACCTTTACGCAGTCCAGTTCCATTGCAATACAGCACCAAATTGTCGAATTAGTCTAGGTCTTGCAAAGCACTTTAACCTGCCTTGGGCAAATATTTTTGCTTCGGGGGCAGCTGCACAAATGGCTTTTGACTTTTCATCCTTCATCAATGAGTACTTCATCTATCCGATGAAATATCCCGGACAATATGCGCCGTACAATATCTACAACACTGCCGCGTTTGCAATAGTCGCCATCGTCGCGGTTTACTGCATCTACTGGCTCGTCTCAAAGAAGCTCAAACTAAAAGTTGACGCGGAGTTCTACTTTGCCGCAGTCCCGTTTGTTCTTTTCGGCGCGTTCCTGCGCGTAATCCAGGACGCGGCGCTTTTACCGCGCGAAGTGGTTGTTGCAGGGGTGTCGCTGTTTCCATTCATCACTCCCGGAATCTACTTTCTCGTGTTCTTTGCGCTGGTTGCGGGTTTTGCAGCAAACTGGATGATTGACAAAAAGGCTGCGGTCAAGAACACCGCCAAAGTCGGATGGTTCTTTGCAGCCGCTTCATTTTTGATTTTAATTTCGCGTATGAGTTTTCCAAACGCAATGATTGGTGTTGGGATAATCGCGTTGGCAACGGTCTGCGCACTAGTATTCCGGTTTGCTGACAATAAAATCTTCAAGAAAAAGACCGAGAAAATCGAGCTTGCAACTGTGTTCGGACAATGCCTTGACGGCGCGGCCACATTCCTTGGAGTGGGCTTTGCAGGCTATGGGGAACAGCACGTTGTAGGAAATGCGGTGATGGACTCGCTTGGCGGCCCGATTGCGTTCTTCCTGGTCAAGGTCGCTTTTGCGTTTGTTGTAATCCACGTTGCACGGCGCGAGTTCTCAAAAAGCGACGCTGATTCGCAGGCGCGAACGTTCCTTCTACTGCTGATTGCAATATTCGGCCTGGGCCCCGGATTGAGGGACCTGGCAAGGATAGTCCTCGGAGTATAGGAAAAACAAAGCGGGTTTTGACAACCCGATACCCCCGCAGCCCTAGACTACTAGTACGATGAACATTATGGCCACGCCAACCGCAGCGAGGTCCTTGACTCCGAAATTGGAGCTGACTGCGAAAGAGCCTATCAGCAAGAGCAAGAGTATGCCAGGAATCAATGCGGCGCCCGATGCGCCTACAAACAGCCCGGTGACGCTTCCAAACACCGCCATCGGGTTGATGCCATACCCGTCTCCCATAAGGAGCAGGAATATCATCATCGCGCCAACGACTGTGTAAACGTCTATCCCGTCATTCATGGTACTGTTCCCACTGCCTTCATCGCAGCTCGCCAAACCCCCCGGAAGCGAGTTTGCTTGCAAGTTTGCTTTTCCCGTTCTCTATAAATACAAGTACGGGCAAGAAAGTATTCCAAGCCGCTTGCATAACTTGCTTTTGAACTACTAGATAGTAGTTACAAAAAGGTATTTATTACTGTGCCCACGGCCGGACATTTATAACGCTCAAAAAAGGTGCTGAAAATGAAGAGAAGTCACAGCAAGTACTCTAAACAAGGACGAAATCTCAAGAGCAAGGGCCGCAGACCCATCACCCACCAGCTCAAGACACTGGAGGTAGGCGACCTGGTTCGCATCGACGTGGACCCGCGCTTTGCAGCCGGAATGCCCCACCTGCGCTTCAACCACCGCTCGGGCTTCAT
>Ga0074198_1001075_pt1 | contig 20801 bp, 17 predicted proteins | sample EPASupsiteSAE323_FD_64527 | JGI IMG/M metagenome (GOLD analysis project Ga0074198, IMG submission 64527) | Bioremediated contaminated groundwater from EPA Superfund site, New Mexico - Sample SAE3-23 | ecosystem: Environmental > Aquatic > Deep subsurface > Groundwater > Contaminated ...
CTGCCCGATGCATGCCGTTGGTCACTTAATCCGTCCCGGTATAGGTCAGGCTCGCCACGGGTAATGCTTCCGTCCTCTGGATTGTAGACGACCACAGAGACGAACTCGGCGAGCTTGGGCCCGTTGTCATAGTTCCGGCCAAAGACGAGAGGCCCTCCGGAGGTGTAGTTGCCCCAGGCGGCGATAGAAATATATACCATATTCAGCATATGTAAGACCTATGCCGCCTGAAAAGTATGCCGACCGAACCCTGACCATCTATTTTCCCGAAAAGGAGGAATTTCACGAATTGCTGGAAGCGGCTATCGCCAAACGTCTTCGAACCTCCCATTTTGCCCGCGAAATGATCCGCCGAGGCATGGAGAGCGAATCTGCACCTCGCCCCGACCTCCTGCAGGAATCCAGCCAGACAAGAGAAGAGCTATCCAGGCTCCGCCGAGAACTGAAGGACAAGTCTGCTGCTATCGAGAAAATGGAGACCGAACTCTACCAGCTCCGGCACCAATCCGTTCTGCAGCCAAGCGGCCAGGACCACTACAGCGAGGATCTCATCGATCTCCTGAAGGAAGGCCGGACCTGGCGGGGCGCAGATCTGCTCAAGGAACTGGGAGTTGATCCTCAGAACCGGATTGCCCTTGATATTATCACGAAGCAACTCCAGAACTTGCAGGATCTCAGGCTAATTGAGGAGAATCCAAGGGGCTGGAAGTGGATAGGATGAATCTGCTCGAAAGCTATAAAGCCGACCTGGAACTCCGCGGCCACGCCCAAACCACACTGGTAAGCGAAATGTGCCGCATCCAGAACTATCTTACCTGGTTAGGAAAAGATCCGTCTATGGTCACTCGAGAGGATCTGAAGGCATATCTCCAAAATCTGCGGAAAGACGGCCAGAAAAGTGCCACCATCGCTAAGACATTCTCGACGATCAATGTCTTTCATGACTGGCTGGAAGAAGAAGGTCTGAGCTCCGCTAATCCGGTGAGAGCAATTCGAAAAAAGTATCTCCAGACCTACAAGCCGGACTCGGAGTCACGCCAGATCATCAGCATAGAGCAGGCGGCCCAAATGGTAGCCGCCACCATTGACACCAGGGACAGGGCGCTCTTGCTTCTGCTCCTCAAGACCGGCATAAGACGCGGTGAACTGGCCAGCCTGGACGCGTCCGATGTATCCCTAGAGGGATTGAGCATCACCCTGAAGCCCACGGCAAAGAGAAGCAACCGGATAGTCTTCTTCGATCGTGAGACCCAGGTTGCTCTTAGGCGATGGCTCAAGACCCGCGAGAGGCGATCCGGGGATGAGCCTGCACTCTTTCTATCTCAGGCCGGACAGCGTCTGGACAATAGAGGCATTTGGAGGGCGATAGTTAGGGCTGCGGTGCGTGTTGGCTTGCATACTCCTGGATCTCCCCTGGAGAAGCGATTCGGGCCGCACTGCTGTCGTCATTTTTTCACAACCCACCTACTGAGATCTGGAATGAGCCGCGAGCATGTCAAGTGGCTGCGAGGAGATGTTATGAGAGAAGCAATCGATATCTACAACCACATCTCGCCCGACGATGTCAAGAAGAGCTACCTGGCCCATATCCCGCAGCTAGGAGTTTAGTTCAAAAGAAGGAGAGTTACTTCAAGCTTACGAAATCTCCCTCGTCTATTCCTATCCTGCCTTCCTTGAGCAGTTCCACAAGAATGGCATCCAAGAGAACATTTCTCATTCCCGTTTTTGACCTAAGCTCGCCTCGCTCCATTCTTCTTCCGAAGCTTGCGAGTACCCAAAGGATGTGATCATGCGGAGACTGTGAAATGCCAGCTCTATTCATCATTTTCTGAACTGCCACCAGATCTCCTTCCTAATTCAAGACATGATTTGATTACTTTCGCTCCGCGCGACTCAGGCTTTTATCTCTCAGTATGCGTTCGCCTCAGACCCCACGAGACCGGGTCCTTTGGGCCCTCACTGTCTCAAATGGAAAATTGAATCGCAAGAGATTGCGCGAGCATTCGAGAGTGAGTTCAGCCGAGCTCATAGAAATTCTGAACGACCTCGCACGTGAGGGCAGGATAAGACAATCCCAGGAGGAAAACCCAAAAGTGTCTATCAAGCTCGATAGGGAAATGGTTCTTGGTGCCTCAAAGAAAAGGAGGAGATCTAGGAAAAGATCAAAGAAATCATTCAAGAGATGTCTGATCAAAAGTGTTTAGATAGGGCATTGTCCTTCTTTTTAATACGTGGTGGCACGACATTTTGGCTGATCGCTTGATGTTGGCTTTACCTGGCCACAACTACATGATTCAATAGAACCTTTGCCTGAAATGCTTTTATAACTCTACTCTCATCTAGGTGGTTGATGCGCTTGGGCAGATTTTATGCAGTTCCTATTGTGCTCATGTTGATCTTGGGATTAGCCCTTCAATTTATGAATGAAGACACTACGGTCGGAAAAAATGCTACCGAGGCAATTATCATCGAGTCTCCTGGATGCCCAAAATGCGCTGCAATGGAGAGAGCGCTTGGCAAGATTGATGAAGAGCAGCCTCTAAACATCACCAAGTACTACTATTTTACTGACGAAGGCCACCGCATTATAAATGAAAGCAAAGTCAAAGATGTTCCTGCAGTCATTATCGGATCACACGTAATAAACTACAACGATTACAAAGGAGATAATGCGAAGATGGAGCGCCTCATTCAAGAAGCACTGGCAGATAATGCCACAATTGAGAATGCTTCCCACTCCTTGCCCAGCAATCAGCTCGTTGAAAACGGCTCGGCTCTGAATTTGCGGGAGTTCTCCTTTTACACAGTATTCGCGGTCATGGGAGCAGGACTGGTGGCAGGCTTCAATCCTTGCCTCTTGGGCATCCTGGTCTTCCTGACGGCGTCGGTGCTCTCTTCCACAAGCCGCAAGCGCGATCTGGTGATGATGGTGGTGTTCTTCTCTCTGGGCATCTTCACCATGTACTTCATCTTTGGGCTGGGCATGCAGAGGCTGCTGCAGACGGAAGCGGTATACAGGGTCTTCCGCTATGTTCTGACCGTTTTTCTCTTGACTGCCGGCCTTTCCCAGGTTCTGGACGCAGTGAGGCTGAACCAGGGAAAGCCATCACTCTTCCGCACGGATTGGGCGCTAAAGTACTTCCAGACCGGGGTGGATGAGGGACGTTTCAGCTCCTATTTCCTGATAGGGGCGCTCTTCTCACTGGTCAAGGCTCCGTGCCTCGGTGCCATTTACCTCGCGATCCTGGATCTTATATCAACCCAAAGCTACCTGGCGGGCTCAGCCTACCTGTTCTCCTTTAACCTGGGAGTTATACTGCCCATCATAGTCCTCGGCGGTTTCATGGCACTAGGGATGAGCCCTGAGCAGGTGGACTCCTTCCGCAAAGATCACCGGGTGGGCATGAGGCTGGCCACAGGCCTGGCGCTGATTGCGCTCGCTCCCTTGATCTACTGGCAGTGGATTTAAGGCCTGAAAGCTGCTTATGGAAAACGGATCATCGAGAGATCTATTATTGGTTGATCTGCCGGTCACTTCCTCCCCGCCCCTGAAGGAGCAGGGCTTCCTGATTCATCGAACACCTTCGGGTTCATCCACAGGCTTGAATTCGACACAGTCCGTGCCTACTGCGTTGTTGCCTAGTCCCAGGTTGACTTTATGGGGTACAGGGTACGGGAAACTGACTTGTATTCCCGACCTTGTGAGTCTGAGGGTTGACGCTTGAGATAGAGTCAGTTGACTATATATATATACACGATTGCAGCAACAGTGGGCAGCGTTTCATCCCCTAAAGGAGATGGGTCTTCTCTCGCCCTGCACCCCTACGCTATAATGAGTGTTGAACCCTAAAACTGCCGCAGAAGACCTTGCTAACCTAGATGCGCTCATAGAGAGCAAATCGAATGCAATCGACATAATTCCTGCTAGCCATATGATCCGCGAATGATTGGTCCGCTATGAAAGGTGGACTGCCAGCATTTGCAGGACTGCATATTTGGTTCGAATATTGCCTTTTTGTTGTATCCGGGCCCAGCCAATTGTGGATTCATCTCGATGCCTTTCAAACGGCAGCAATCTCGTAAACCTTTGTTTACAACCACCACTGCCAGAGGAAGGGCTTGTTCCGGACCATGAGGATTGTATTTCTTTGATAGCTGATGACGAAGATCTCCCTCACACCACTCTCCTGCTGTGCGCTCCAGTTCGCCTCTGGGTTCAGGTATTCGGTTGGCTCAGGAAGGAGGTCAGCATCTGTGGCTGTGAAGCTCAGGGGATCAGCTCCGGTGTCGGGATTGATGACTTCTCCCGTTCCCGTGGTCAAATGGATGGCTTTAAAGCTTCCTTGCCAGAAGCCACCTTCACAAGAAGAGGCGGTGAAGCTGCCTCGTAACTCGCCGTCTGTGCGGGAGCCGGCCAGCCGGACGAACATGGCCGGACTATGGCGAAAAGTGATAGCGGCTCGAACGGCACTGCCTTCGCAGCATCCAATCAGGTAGCCGTCGCCTCGGCTGCCCAGGGTCGCCCTGCCCTGCAGAGTAGAATCCTTTTCGCTCAGAGAAACCAAACTGCCCTCAGCCAGTCCGTCGTCTGGGCTGCCACTCTGAACAACATAGCTTATCTTCCAGCGACCGGAGAGATCATCAGAGGCAACAGCTGTTACGACAAAGAGGAATGCCAGCAAGGCAGCTGATAAAAAGCCACCGCTATTCGTCAATTTCAGACGCCCCCTTTTCATCTTTTCCCGTTCAGTCTCGTACTGTCAACTATTTGGTTCGGATGCGTGAAAAAAGATTGAAGGAGTTCATCTCTGATATCCCAGCTCTTTTGCCTCTGCAAAGGCTTCTTCGGCCTCGCTCTGGCGGCCTAGAGCCTTCAACGCTTCTCCCTTGGCATACCATGCGTAGCCATCTGCTGGATCTATCTGAAGGGCCCTTTCGTAATACTTGAGGGCCTCGTCGTATCTGCCAAGATGTGCAGAGAGCAGAACGCCTCCGTCGATCCAGAGATCTTTGTCTTGCGGGGCCAGCCTGGAAACCTCCTCCAGCGCCTTCACAGTCTCGTGGTAATTGCCATTTTCCGCTAAAAGGTGAGCCCTGTCAAACCAAAATAGCGCCTTCTCCGAGTCCTGTGAGGTCAATTCGATGGCATCATCGTAGACTTTCAGAGACTCGTTATGCCTGCCTAGCATCCACAGAGCACTGGCTTTGCCGCTGACGGGGCCGTATGCCTGATGATCTCTCTGCAGCGCCCTGTCGTAAGCTTTGATGGCATCTTCATACCTGTGCAGATGATTGAATGCATCGCCTTTGCCATTCCAGGCCCAGATATCCTGAGGATCTATTTCTATGGCATTTTCAAAGCACTGTAAGGCTTCGCCATACATATCTGAGGCAGCAAGCAGAATGAGCGATGATCCTTTGACATCCCATGCCGTCCCATTTCTGGAATTAATTTCGAGGACTCTGTCCATGGCCGCGATGGCTTCTTTATAAGACTGATTTCGGAATAAATCGGCACCTCTTTTGAACCAATCTTCGCCAGTCCTTTCCGGCGTCCAATAGGCCATGAACATCTCGATCCCTGCAGCAGGATCCTTTAGGCTGAGATTACCGGCTATATCGTTCAGTGTGATCTCGCTTCTGAGGAACAGATCTGTCTCATTTGTCGCTCCCGATCCGAAGTGGATGCGGATCTTCTGTCCCGGCTCAAGGGTTATTTTAGGGAGGATGATCGAATGGTTTTCATCTCCATCGGCAATCAATCTCAGGTTCGTGAATCCCTGGGCCGTGTTCTCGTTATTTGCAAGTTCGATGAATTCGTCATCTCCAAGGGATGTAATGTTGGTGATGACCAACGAGGCCTGAATAAGCTGTGGCTCGGCACTATATCCCAATTTCTTGGCTTTGGCGAGTGCTGCATCAGCTTCCTCATCACGGTTCAATGCCAAGAATGCCAGTGCCTTATCAAACCAGGCCTCGGCATAATTCGGATTGAGCAATGTGGCATTATCATAGGCTTGCAGGGCTTCTTCGTACCTTTTTAAACCCAGCAGGGCGTTTCCCAGGCCGTACCAGATATCGCATCTCCTGGAGTTGTTCTTGGCTACTTCCCGATAGGATCTGAAGGACTGATTGTATTCCTTTTGGGCCTCCTGAGGCCTGTCCATTCTGTCCAGCAGCCTGCCTCTTCCAATCCAAACATCCTCTGGATACCGGGGGTCCAGCTCCAGGGCTTTGTCGTAGGCCAGGAGGGATTCGTTGTACCTGCCCTGCATCCTGAATATCTCCCCCTTTCCAAGCCATGCCTTTGCCAGATAGTGGAAGCTATAAGGAGACCGTGTGTCAAGCTGCAGAACCTTCTCATAGATCTCAAGAGCTTCATCATATCTGCCCAGGCTCCTCAGAACATTGGCCTTTCCGGCAAGCGTATCTCCGTCCCCTGAATCAAGCTGCAGTGCTCTCTCATAAACTTCCAGGGACTGATTGTATCTTCCGAGGTCTCTTGCCAGGATGCTGCCGAGTTCTCGCCAATCCCTCTGGCTCTCGGGATTAACTCTGGTGGCATTTTCAAGGGCCTGGACCGCTTCCTCGTATCTCCCCTGCTCTTCCAGAAGCTGTCCTTTGTATTGCCAGGCCTCGGATAGATTCATGTAGAAATCACGACCGGAAGCCACCCAATCGATGATAGTGTCCACATCTTCGATGGACTTGTTATAGGCATGAGCGGCTTCCTCGTCACGTCCCAGTTTCTCCAGGGCCCTGCCTTTGGAGTACCAGATATAGGGATAGTCGAATATCCGCTGGTCCTCGCTGGGATAGAGATCGATGATTCTGTCAAAAGATTGTACTGCCTCTTCATTCCGTCCCAGCTCGGAGAGGGCCATAGCCTTGCCCATCCAGGCCTCGACATCAGACTCGTTCAGATTGATGGCCTTCTCCTGGGCCGTCAGTGCTTCGTTGTTCCGGTTCATCTGGGATAGAACGGCCCCTTTGCCCCGCCAGGCCTCGGCCAGAACTGACGGGTCGGCACCTGCAAACTCGATAGCCTTTTCATATGCCATAAGGGAGTCGTTGAACTTGCTCTCATTGCCAGTAAGCATAGCTTCTTGAGAGAGGACAAAGCCTTTACAGGACCACGATCTTGCATCATTTGGGCCCAGCTCTATGGCCTTATTGCAGGCATTGATAGCATCTTCAAAAGTTATGTTCTTTCCATTGCCGTTCAGCTCCAAATTCACGTTGCTCAGGGCCTTGCATTTGGCGCACCAGGCATCTTTGTATTCTGGATTCAGTTTAATTGCCTGATCATAGGCATCAACAGCAGCCTGCCAGGACCCCATTCTTTCTTGTTCCTGGCCTTTCTGATACCAGCTCTTTGTGACAATCGGGCTGCTTCCCGTCTCCTTTGCAGCAGGCAGCAATACATCATATCCCATCTCAGTAGCCTTGGCAAATGCAGCATCTGCTTGGGGACTGTTGTTCAAAGCCCAAAGAGCAAGCCCCTTTGAGTACCAGATCCTGGGGGCGGCTGGATCCATATCTATGGCTTTTTCGTAGGCCTTGAGCGCATCCTCATACTTGCCCCGATCCATGAGAATGTCGCCCTTCCACTGCAACACTAAAGAATAATCCGGGGAGAACTCCAGGGCTTTATCAAAAGCTTTCAAAGCTTCATCGTGCTTACCCATCCTGTCAAGGACGCTGGCCTTTCCAGCCCAGGCCTTTGCAAACGCAGTTTCTGCCATGAAAGGTGGGGCGGATGAAGCTGTCTCGATGGCCTTATCGTAAGCTTTGAGGGCATCATCGTTTCTGCCCATCTTCATGAGAGCGTGGCCTTTGCCTGCCCAGGAATTGGAGTCTTGGGGATTTGCGTCAATAGAATTGTTCTGTATCTCGATTGACTTCTCGTAGGCTTTGACTGCTTCGTCATGCCGGCCCATGTTGTCGAGGGCATCAGCTTTGCTGCCCCAGGCTCCGGCGCTCTCGGGATCTGCCAGAATCGCTTTATCATACGCCTCATTAGCCTCGCTGTACCTGCCCAGCTCCGAAAGCAGAAAGCCCTGGATATTCCAGATACCCTTCTCCTGCGGATTCAGTTCAGCAGCCCTGCCGTATGCCTCAATGGCCTCAGGAAACCTTCCACTATCTCTGAGCGCTATGGCTTTGGATCGCCAGAGGGTCGAGTTCTGAGGGTCTATTTCAATGGCTTTATCGTATGCGCTGATGGCATCTTCATAAGATCCGTTAAGATGCATCTCCATGGCCTTTTTATGCCAGTCATCTGCAGTGTTCTCCTGCGCCAATGCACAAACGCAGAGCAGAGCTACCGCTAATAGAACGATAGCAAATCCGAATTTCATCCACAGTCCCCAATTAGCTTTAGAAAGAGCTGCTGGAGTCATTTCCGGTACCCCAGCTCTTTAGCTTTGGAAAAGGCCGCATCCGCTTCGGCATTCTTTCCGAGCGCCTGCAAAGCTACGCCCTTTTCGTTCCAGGTCTTTGCATCAGCTGGATTAAGCTCTATGACTTTGTCGTAGGCCTTGACGGCCTCATCATACTTCTTCTGGGCCAGAAGAACTTCACCCTTGCCGAATAAGGCAAGCCAGTAAACCGAATCTGAGGATACGTTTATGGCTTTATCGAAAGCTGCCTCTGCCTCGGCGTTGCGGCCCAGGGACTTCAAAGCAAAGCCTTTGCCAATCCATGCATTGGTATCATTGGAGTTCAGATCTGCGACCTTTTGGTAGGCAATAGCTGCCTCTTCGAACCTGCCCGCCATTTCGAAGGTCTTGGCCTTGCAGCCCCAGGTTACCGAGCGATTTGCAGTGTCGTTGGCAGGCATCAACTCCAGAGCGTTGTCCCATGCTTCCAGGGATCTATTGAACTCGTTAAGGCCTTCGGCATAGGCCACGGCTTTGCCTCTCCAGGCATCCATGACCAATATGGAATTTGAGGTCAGCTCTATGACCATGTCGAGAGCCTGGATGGACTCATTGTATCGGCCCATACCGGCCAGAGTGAAGGCCTTGTCGCTCCATGCCTGGGCATTTTTGGGATTATTCGCTATGGTCTGATTGAATATCTCCAGGGCCTTTTGGCGGGATCTGGTTGACTCCTCTTGCCTTCCCAGGTAGGTTAATGCTACACCTTTTTCTATCCAGGCGTTGGCATCATGCGGATTTTTCCCCAATGTCTCGTTATAAAGAGCGACGGTCTTTTCAAAGGCAATTCTCGCCTCGTCCTTCCTGCCCACTTGGAACAGAAGAGCTCCTTTGGCGCTCCAGGCAGGTATAAAAGAATGATTCAATTCGATGGACTTTTCGTAAGCTTTAATCGCTTCTTCATAAGACCCGTTATTTCCCAGCTCCATGCCCCTTCGATACCAGTTTTCCGGGGCATCATTCCGCGCCAGAGCATTCTGCGAATCAAGCTCTGTCACTTTATCCAAGGCCGCTATGGCTTCATCCAGACGCCCTGCCCTCTGCAAAACCTCATATTTGGCCGACCAGTGCGCTGCAAGCTCAAGAGTATCATTCGCCGGGATCAAATCAATTGCCCGGTCGAAAGCCTGCAGGGATTCATTGAACCGCCCCATCATTTGCAGAAGTTCTCCCTTTCGGCCAAGAGCATTATAGTCCCCGGGATTGATCTCGATGACCTTCTCAAGGGCCTGCAGGCTCTCGTCCCACCTGTCCAGGGTGATGAGCGCTTCGGCCTTCATCCGCAACGCGCTCGCGTTCTTCGCATCATTCACCAGAAACTGGTCGGTGACGTTCAGAGTATTCTCGTAGGCCTGCAGAGCATCTTCATCTCGTCCCAGATTGCTCAGGATCTGGCCTTTTCTGTGCCATGCCCTTGCATCCCGGGGATTCGCCTTCAGCGTATCCTCAGTAAGCTGGAGGGCCGTTTCATGAGCCCTAGTGCTTTCGTTCTCTCTGCCGATGGTGCCAAGGTCCAGAGCTTTGTTGAGCCAGATAGATGCGTTTCCAGGATCTAATTGCAGTGCCTTATCATAGGCTTTGGCTGATTCTTCAAAGGAGCCTCTATACCTGAACTCGTTGGCCTTCTTCAGCCAATATTCTATTGTCTCTCCCTGCGAAGCTGAGCTGCTGCAACTCAGCTTTTCAGCCTCTGCATAAGTATCACAAGCTTCACTCCGACGGCCCGAGGCATTCAAAGCATCTGCCTTCAGGGCCAGGACCTGCTTATCATTGGGATTCATCTGGAGAGCGTTGTCAAACGCCAGAATGGATTCATTATATCGATGCAGATCGCTTGAAAGAGTGACTCCCAACATCATCCAGGACATCAGATCTTTAGGATCGATCTCGGTTGCTCTTTCAAATGCATTTGCAGCCTCTTTTGGGTTGCCAATATTATGGCAGAGCAATCCCTTGGAGGCCCATAAGCTTGAGTTCTCCGGGTCAGACTCGATACTTTCATTAACTATATCCAAAGCCCTTTGATAAGCATCATTAGCCTCTTGTGTGCGGTTTAACTTCGTAAGTGAATAGGCTTTGTTTATCCATGCGAGCCCATTTCTTCCGTCGATCTGAATTGCGTTCTCGTATGCAACAAGGGCCTGTTCGTCGGACCCATTTGCACTGAGATCATATGCTTTTTTCAGCCAGCTCTGAGCCGTTTCTTCCTCTGCTTGAGCGAAAATGCAGAGCATGGCCATCGCCAGAAGGCCGATGAAAAGCCTGGCCCCGGGCCTGGTTTTTAAGGACTTTTTCCCCACTCCAGACATTTAATTCACCACACATTAAAATATATAAAAATGGCCACAATGTCACTCCCGGTATCCCAGCTTCTCTGCTAACTGCAGCGCATAGTCACTCTCGATCCTCTTGCCCAGGGCATGAAGTGCTTTGCCTTTGCCCTGCCAGGGGTCCGGATCAAGTGGATAAAGCTCGATGGCCTGCCGGTAGGCATCCAAAGCCTCTTCGTTTTTGCCTTGTGCGCGCAGAACGTCGCCTTTTCCTACCCACGCTGCTTCAGAGGCCGATGAGGCGGCAAAGGCAGGTTCGGAAACTTCTATGGATCTATTGAAAGCCTCAATGGCCTCTTCAAGTCGACCCAGCTTCTCCAGGGCCCGGCCCTTTCCTTCCCAGGCCATCGCATTCTCCGGATTGTCCTGAATTTGCTGATCAACGATCTTTAGAGCCGACTGGTAGGCCAAAACGGCATCTCCCATTCTGCCAGATGCGTTCAGTGAATCTCCCTTTCCCAGCCATGCATTGCTCATATCGGGATCAAGTTCGATGGCCTTCTCGTAGGCCGCTATTGATTCATTATATCTCTGCAGGTGGTGCAATACGCGTGCTTTGTACATCCAGCAGGACTTACCATCAGGATCAAGCTGCAAGCATTGATCGTAAGCCTGCAGGGCCTCCTTTGGCTTATTGGCCTCTTCAAAAAGAATGCCTCTGCACTCAAGGATCAACAATCTATCCTGGACATTGGCGGTTGGTGTCAGATTAAGTGCCCGATCAGAAGCTGAGAGTGCTTCATCGTATCTTCCCATATCCTGCAGCATATTGCTGATGGTTATGGCAGCGATTCCCGATTTGCTATAATTCAGTTCTATGGACTTTTCGTAAGCCATGATTGCCTCATCCTTTCGGTTCAGGCTGATCAATAGCTCTGCCATATGGAACCAGGTCTCAGCATCCTGCGGGTTCCCGGCCAGCGTCCGGTTATAGGCTGATACGGCCTTCTCTCTTGCTTCCGTAGCCTCAGCCTGTCTGCCCAGAGAGTCAAGGGCAACCCCTCGGTTCCACCAGGCATCACCATCCTGAGGATTCTTCTGAAGTTCATTTTCAGTGAGGTTCAGCGCCTCTTGGTAGGCAGTTTCTGCTTTGGCTCTGTCTCCTGTGAGTTCCAGCATCAAAGCCATACTGAGCCAGGAACTGGTGTTTCCCGGGTCATGCTTGATGGCCTGGTCAAATGCATGAGCCGATTCCTCAAAGGACCCGTTGCTGCCCAGATCCAGTCCTTTTTGGAACCAGCCCGCGGCAGTATCTTGCTGTGCTGCTGCAGAAAAGAAAAATACAGAAAAGATTGTTAGGGCGATAGTCAACGTAATGGCAGTGCGATGCAAAAATTCTGACTGATTATTGTCAGTCTCTTCGCCATTCCATAATGCTCTTTTTCGTTTCATTTTCATTCCCCCACTCCTTCAAAGAACAAGCGTGAGGTGATCCGGACCAAGCATTTCAGGATCCTAATCATGCAGTTCACGCCAAATTTGCCGATCTTAATTACGGCATTTGCCGGATTACGGCGTTCAACGAATATATATCTTGCGCCTGTCGTATGTTTGTCTATTTTCTGGATAGTAATAGGGCTAAAGAAAGAATTCTAGAGCGAACAAAATAGGACCCCGGATGGACTCTATACTGTGGGAATAGATGCCCTCTTTTCCGTGGCTTCGGGGAGAGACCGTTTAATCCTTCTCTGCCTCTACGACCTGGGCTGCCAGGTGGGGGAACAGGTCACAACCCGCGCCCCAGATATCGATTTTCATAACGGGTTCGTCAGAATACAGAGCTGCAGGACGAAGACCCGACACTTCCGAGCCGCCTGAGTGGGCCAGACCACGTTGCAGGCCATTCGAGAGAGCATCCAGCCCGGCCAGGAGTGGCTCTTCCCTGGCCGCAGCTCCGGCCACCTGAGCACCAAGACGCTCCTTCGGACCATAGACCGGCTGGCGGAAGAGGCCGGGATTCAGGAGATCTCGCGCAGACAGAAGCTTTCTCGGAAGAAGGTAACGCCGCACATCCTCAGGCACAGCCATGTTGTGAATGCGCTCATGGCTGGCGTGCCGGTGCCCATGATTCAGAAGCAGGTGGGGCACAAGAGGCTGTCCACGACGGAGATCTATGCTTCTGTGGCCCCGGCGCTGGTGAAGGAGGCGTATGATGGGAGGGGGTTTGGCAGGAGAGAGGAAAAAACTAATGTGTGGGGCTGCAGCTTGTTGCTGGTAATAAGTGGTACGCTTCACAAGGCGTAGATTGTGTAGAACCGCTCAAGCCGCTTCTGCAAATCGTTTGATATGATGGAAGATTCTTATCCTTAGGTGACTTAGCAGCCAGTTCCACAGGACATTTTCTACCAGCAGAGGCCGGAAGCGGAAGAAGAGATATAGTTAAGTTACATGAGGTTATCCATGAGAGATAGATTTTACACGTTGAACAGGTCAGGATTTTGTCAAAGAGGGTTTTCTCTCGATCGGGCATGGCCTCCTAATAATGATATACCACAAATAAAAATATCTCTCAATGAAAAAAGCGCGCAAAGATCAAGGATGTGTTCCGAAAAAAGGTGCATTAATGCTGAGCAAACCATACTTAAATTAAAAACAAATGATAAATTAATAAGACATAGAGCCGATTATTTCCATGATCCTCTAAGCTATATTGACGGATTTACAGTGCCAAGTGCTCTCGGCGAAAAAGAAGCTGTGTGGCTAGATATGGCATTTGATTGTATTTTTGCCGGTCAATACGACGATGCGATATCGGCATATAATTCTGCAATAGCGATTAACTCATCTGATAGAGAAGTTTGGTACGATTTAGGAATCTCATATGTACGTGTAGGTAAATACAACTCAGCGCTAAAATGTTTTGATAAATCCTTGGTATTAGATTTTCCAAAATATCATCCAGATCTAGATGCAGATATATGGCTCAACAAAGGCCTGATTTATTTCAAGATAGGAACTTATGATTCTGCAATAGAATGCTTTAACAAATCTGCGTCTCTTGAGACAAGCGATGGCTGTGGCAGTAGCGCGATGCTGCATGTAATATGTTTTTATCGTTTTTTAGGTTATTCTTACTACGCGCTGAATGATTTTCAAAACGCGCTTCTGTGTTACTATAAAATTAATTGTTTGAAAATGTTTGATGCAAATGATGCAATAGATTGGTACAATAGGAGCGTTATCTTGCGAAGACTTAAGCGTGATAACGAATCGGAAGACGCATTTTCCAAAGCGGTAGAGCTTGGTATTCTGAAGATGCATTCAACAAAGTGATAGAGTATTTGTAGTTCACCATCCGAATGCAATATTATGGGTACAGATAATCGGGAAATGGTAGTGGTGCCGCCCAAGACACTCGGACCCTAAATGTCGTGTGGATGCGGTAAGGTGTTTGACCTTCGAGCAGATCTGAGGGACCTCCGAGTAGCCACTCCCTTGCTACCACAGGCGTTGCCAAGGCCAAGAAGCTTAGGGTATACGAGCCGATCCCTGCTCCGAGCAGTACGTGTAACCAGCATGATTCATCTCTCTTTTTCTGTCTATTGCTTGCCAGGTCCTAAACCGCTTCTGCCTATCTGATCATTCCGAAGCACTATAAGTTCAATTGTCAACATTCGACTGATCTCGATTAATCGCTATCGGCTATGGTATGAAATCCAGAGCGCCACCCTAGCCTTTCGAGGTCAAAATCTTATTTATAAAAATATCATTGACTCCGATTCTGGCCGGGAAAAGCAGTTTTATTCAAGTGCGTGCAACTCACTTTCTTATGTGCCCGATGCAAAAGAACCGCCACATAAGAAAGCTGGCATGGTAATAGTGCCACCTCCTGCCTCCGCCCAAAAGTTTATCGTGATAGAACTAAGATGTGCGTCACAGGAGGGATAACAACAAATATGGTCATGAAAATTTTGTCTTTGGTATTCATGATACTCCTGGTAATGCTATTTTCAGGAGTTGTGAGTGGCATTGATAATAGTGCGGCGGCTTCTTTGTTGGATAGAATAGCTCTTGGTGAAGGGACTACTGACGCGGCTGCCCAAGGACATGGTTTAGCTAGTGCTTATGAAATTACTTACGCCTATGGTGAATATGTCCCAGAAGATTCTAAACCACTAACTGAAATGACTATTGGTGAAGTCAAACAGTTGCAACATCAAATGCTTTCTAACCAAGCGGGTAACAAATTACAATCATCCGCAGTAGGTAAATATCAATTAATCAGGGCAACATTAGTGGAACAACAGAAAGAACTTGGACTTTCTGATGATATTAAATTTGATGCTGCAACGCAAGAGTTATTTGGTCTATCTCTATTAGAAAAAAGAGGTTATAGAGAGTGGACCGAAGGCAAAATCTCAGACTATCAATTTCAAAAGAATCTGGCTAAAGAATGGGCTTCTGTTGCAGACCCCGATACAGGGAAGTCACATTATGGACAAGGCGTAGGTACTACAGACGCGCAAATTAAAGAAGCAATGGCACAAACAAAGAGCTTATTGGGTATTCAGCAGAAAGAGCAAAAACAGATGATCACCTTGACCCTCTACATCCATGATGGAAGTGCAAGTGGACCTGTCATTTCGGGTGCTCAAGTCACAGGCCAAGATGGATCAGGCGCTAGCTTCCAGCAGACTACTGATAGTAATGGTTGTGTTATAATCATAGGAGAATCAGGGACCTGGTCGTTTGCAGCTTCTGCAGACGGATACGAGGCCAATAGCTGGTCACAGCCGATAGCTTATACCGACACCAAGGATGCGTTCCTGACGTATTCTGTAGCTTCAAGCACAGGCTCTAAAAGCAGCGGATTTGTCGATCCGGGCGTTGCGGCTCTGATGCAACAAGTAGCTTCCGGAGGCAAAGTAGAATCCATCCAAGAAAGCGCATCTTCGACTTCAGCAGTTGGCCAACCGGAACATGTCGCCCCAACGACATGGAACTCTGAAAGCGGCGTGGTTGGCAAGTGGAGATTCAGTTATCAGAATTGCAAATGCTCCCCCGACGAAATCGCACAGGGATGCAGTTGCGATCCTTTTGAAATTACATTCAATGAGGATGGAACTTGCATTTTCGGGGATGGGAGTACTGGAAAATGGGTGCAATATGGAGATACAGTTCGATTTATAGATGACAGCAGTTTTGTAGAAGGGAAAACCTGTCCATGCATCATGGAAGGAACAATAAATTCTGATACCATGATTTTCGACAAATCCTATTGTCCATGCGATATGTACCAGCCACAAAACATTATGGATACAACAGGTCTGAGTTCCCATGAGGCCGAAGCTACTTCGATTGGGCATAGGGACGGCACATGAGTGATTTGATCACACTACATTCAAAGCTAACTTTGCCAATGCTAAAGAGCCAATGATGTTGAAGGCTGATACTTGTTCCAGCAGTGTGTATAACCCGTAAATCATCCTTTCCTTTTTCGATATCCATTAAACCGCAAAACATTATTATAAGCATACTTTCCAACTCAACCCCTCTGATGGCGCGCGCCGGATTGTGGATTTTCTTCGTCATTTCACTGATAGCGAAAAACTGCGATCGGCTGATTGTAAACCGGATTGTACTAAACGTATGGGAACGGGTAGTTAGGCAGAAGCGATTTTAGGCCAATTGAGTGGAAGACACGCAGCAGTACATACAACTTGCATCCCAAAAAGTTCTAGTACATTTTTTTAGAAACCGCAAAAAGTGTCACAGAACTAAATCAGAATTGCTAAGCATCGAGCCTTTGCTTGAAACGAGCAGACCCCGCATCTTACGTGATGGGGGCATAAATGGAGCCAAGGGCCTGGCCAGTCTTCAAGCCCCACCACTCCGACTTAATTGCCTCTCTCCTCCTTCTGGCTGGCATTCCGGAAGTAAGAAAGACGAGTTAGGCTATAAGTCTTTCTTTAGGAAAGCCAAGGATGAATGAAATCGTATGCAATAGCACTCAAGAAAGCGTTTGATTATTAGGAGGGAGGCAAAAGTCATCTGGATGTAGGAGGGAAAAATGGCCATCGACCTTTGCCAACACATCGTACGTCATTTGTCGATATAAGCCTTTCGCTCCATAAGAACCAACGCCAGTAGCTTAAGAGCAATCCGAAAACAGCAATAATCGAGGTCTCAGGCAGGCCAGCGCCGATCCACAGCGCCCTAATAGGCTGGAGCCAAACACCGTAGTGATGGCCTGACTCTGCCCGAAGCTCGACATTAAGCCGGGTTTGGAGGCGGCACGAGCACTGGAATCGAACACAGCGTCCGTCTTACGGGAACCCTTTTCTCATGGGCCTCATGCTCGCCCTTTCGCCTTCGGCTTATTGCCGCACCACGCCCCGACCGTGTATTAGCGCGAGATCTCCAGCAGATTACTGCGCTTTTCACAGCGCGCAACTTTTTCAGCCTGCCGAAGTATCAGCCTCACAGGCTCCAAACCCGAATGCAATGCCACGAAGACATGCATCTCCTGTACCAAGGGGATCTTAATCGGCCAGCCCTAGGAGCTACCGCGTGCTGCCCCACGGAGGAGCAAACACCTCAATCGCCTTGTCATCAGAGCATCATCGGATACGTTAAGCCCACGGCACACCCGCCACCCTATATGGCATGAAGCGGCAAACTATCCATATAATCGTTATAGATACTTGTAGTTGGCGGTCGAGCGCCTTCGGATGGGAGAAACGACCAGAATAAAATAGAATGGGTGGGTGAAAGCCAGATGCTTAATCCAGCTCTAAGCAGTAACCTTGCTCTTGGCGATGTACTTGATCAGCTCCGGGCTGATCCTGGCCCTCTTCTGAACCTGAGCAGTTACGTCATCGAGGGTTGCGCCCCTGGCGGCCAGGGAGCTTATCTCATTCAGTACGGTTTCGTCCACAGTGTAGTACTCGTCCAGGTCCTTTCTGTGGCCCCACACGTCGCCTTCCAGCATCTCAATTCCCTGCATCTCCATAAATACCTGGATGGCGTTGGACAGGGTCTTGTGATAGGATGGCGGCACCTGAATCATTCTCAGCCGCGGGCATCTCTGCATCAGATTGAGGAAGTCTACATTGTTGGCTCTGAAGGCCAGATGAACAGTCTTCTCATTGGGATTTAAATTGGGAATTTCGGTCCTTGCGCTGATTACTCTAAGTCTCATTTTAGCACTCCAGGCAGTAAAACGCTTAGATAATATTAATAGACACTTGCGATGGTCACATCAGACTAAAACGATTTCAAGAGAACTATCTTCAATAAAAAGTTGTAACATAGCGTGGCGGAGGGTTTATTTTATATCTCAACCCCAACGCCGATATATTGGGAGATGGGAGAAAATTGGCCAAGAGAGCGAAGCATAGCGATGCCGTCATGACCGGCATACTTGTTACCAGGTTCAAGATGGGCCAAATCAATGTCGAGGACCTGGAGGCGATGGCGGCGGACGAGACCAGGGCGGAGAGGTGCTCGGCGGCGAGGAAGGTGCTGGAAGCGGTTAGAGATTCGCCTGCTCTTCCCAGCCAGCAGGACGCCCTACCGATACCAGATCCTCTGCTTCAAAGACGCTAAAGCGAGGCTTCAAAGCTCTTCCAGCTTCTCGATACCCACCTTCTTAACAATGGGCTTCCAGATCTTGTCCGCCATCCAGGCCGGTGCGTTCTTGGGCTTGTCTACCTGCACCCTCGATCCCTCGAATAGGTGCACCTTCTTCGTGCCCCGCTCCCGGAGTCGAATGTCTGTGTGGCCTTTGTTGGCTGCCTTCAGGGCTGCCTGCCTGGGTGCTTTGCCGGTAAAAACTCCAATCTCATCGCCTTTCTTGTCCCTGAGTGCGTAGTTTTTCATCTCTTTCTCGACCATTATTTTTCCTCCATAAAAACTCCAATGGCATTGCAAGCTGAAATGATATCAACTTTGAGGTAGCAAAGATGCATCTATCGCCTACTGTTTCCCATTTTTTCCTGTAGCAGCGCCTGCACATCCGCATGCATACCGGCGAGCTTCCTGGTGATCGGGTGCTGCGGGCCGTATTCCTGCTCCGCCAGCCCCTTGATCCGCCAGATATCGGATAGGAGCTTGCCGATCTCCTTTGTTATGTACTTGCGATTTTGCTCGGTCATGAAGACACCCGCTTTGCAGCTAAACAGATAGAGGTGGGCTAAATTTCTGACACAGCCTCCTCCGGTACTCATCCGCCAGCTCAGATATCCTGTCCGCAATGGGCACCTGCACCCGGTAGTTCTCTTCCAGCTTCCCGATGCCCTCTTCCAAGTAGGTGATCCAGATCTTTTCCTCGACAGTCCCGGCCTTGGCATATTGAGCCAGAATCTCGGAGTAGATCGCTTCATAATCCATCTTCGCTGAAGCCAGAAAGACGCAATCCTCAATATCCCTTGGCCGGTTGGCGATCAGCTTGAGACTGAAAATGTCCTCCACTGCCGCATACCTCATCTCCGCCTTTCCGAGGAGACGGGTATTCTTGCCCCTTTGCCACATACCCTCGGAAAGCCCGAAGTCGTAGGAGATCCGACCTGCGAATATGTCCAGAGTGTGGCCTCCCTTGATGGCCACCCGGTCCAGGCCCAGGCGAGCATGTCTCTTCTCCGGCCCAAACACCTCGAAGCCCAGGCTCTTGGCCGTTTCAAGCAGCCTGGCCTTGCCCGCAGCATCCCTGCAGACCAGATCGATATCCTTGGTGGCTTCCTTCAGGCCGTACTCCAGCATGGCTGCTCCGCCTATGACCAAAAACTGCACGGGCTCTGCCAGGCGCTCGCCCAGACCCTTCAATATCTCCTCGACCTCTTCACGGCTCGATATCTTGGATTCCATAAAGCTCCGCCTGCTCTTCGATCTCTTCTAAAGAGGGATAGCCCTTGATATGCTCTCCCCTCAGCACTGCCCTTATGCTCTTCATCATGGGATGCCGGGCCTTCTTTAGAGCCTCTTTGTTTTTCAAGTAAAAAAGTATGCAGTAGAGCCTTTGAGATATGCTCTTTGCAGAATCCAGTGAATGCATGAAGATCTCTTGGACGGATAGCTCTCTCTTGGGCAGGGTGTAGTAATTGTCCCGCAGGCCCAGATCGACCCCGTACTCGCTGTAGGCGCTGAAGGATGTTGGCGTAGCGTCCTGCGGCTTCAAGCTTTTGAAGAGCACATGGTCTCCGTAGCTTTTGATGAGCAGGGCCTCTCTGGGAACGAGGCGCAGCATCTGGAATTCCAGCAGAGCTGTTACGAAATCCTTCAGCTCCGGCCAGACGATATAGTTGAAGGAGTAGAGATAGGCTTTGCCCTGCTTGGAACGGCTGACGATTCCGAAGGAACGGAGACCTTGCAGATAGTAGTAGACAGTGTCGCTGGAGATGCCGGTCGCTTTGGCCAGATCCTCTAAGCTCTTGGACTGGCTGTCCATCTGGGATAAGAGAGCAACTCGCTGGCCGGAGAGGATTTCTTGCAGGGGAGAGGCGCGATGAGAATAGTAGAGCCGCTTGAAGGCCTCTGCTGGGGGCGTGCGGGCCAGCAGGATCTCGCCTCCCGCCCGCTCCACCAGGCCAATATCTTGCAGGCTGGTAATGATGCGGGAGACCGATTCGTTCTGGAGTCCCAGTCCCTCATGGAGGTCATGGGGGCGCACTGGCACCTCGGAACGGGTTATCAGGACCAGAGCCAGGATCTCATTTTCGCTCAAACGCATTGTCTTAATATAGGATCAATTAAGTATATAATTTTGATCCTGGATTAAGATATGATTAATGTTGTTGTTGAGTATCATATAGAAATTCAATGTCCAATCAGCAATATTTTGAATTATCTGAGGATTCCTAATTACTTCCAAGCTTCCTATCAGATAGGATGCTTAGCTAACGATTTCATACATTTTCTGCTCTTGAGACGCCAATTTTTCTTGATTTACCTTCTTTTTTGCTCATTTTTCGGCACAATCGCATTAGTTAGTGATGGTGGCAGGGCACATTTTATCATAGATTTTATATACTATGAGATATATGTGCCCTGTGAGACCCACCATGACTGTAATAGCCACGAATTTCTTAAACCT
>Ga0074198_1001076_pt1 | contig 20748 bp, 7 predicted proteins | sample EPASupsiteSAE323_FD_64527 | JGI IMG/M metagenome (GOLD analysis project Ga0074198, IMG submission 64527) | Bioremediated contaminated groundwater from EPA Superfund site, New Mexico - Sample SAE3-23 | ecosystem: Environmental > Aquatic > Deep subsurface > Groundwater > Contaminated ...
TCCGTACCAATTTGCACCGAGAATGGCCAAAACCCCCAAATCTTTCATCAGGGAGATTCTCAAGGTTACCGAAAACCCGGACATCATCTCCTTTGCCGGGGGACTCCCGAACCCGTCACTCATCGATGTTGACGGGATCGCACAGGCTGCTGCCCGGGTACTGGCCGCTGACGGCCGGTCCGTTTTGCAGTATTCCACAACCGAAGGGTACCTGCCGCTTCGCCAGTTCATTGCAGATCGCTATAAAAAACGGCTCGGTTTAGTGGTTTCTCCGGAAGAGATCCTCATAACCAACGGTTCACAACAATGTCTCGATCTTATCGGTAAGGTTTTTATCAATACCGGAGACAATATTGCGATTGAACGGCCTGGATACCTTGGTGCAATCCAGGCATTTTCCCTCTACGAGCCGGTCTTTCATCCGGTTAACCTTCTCGATGATGGCCCGGATCCAACCGTGCTTCAAACGACCTGCCGGCATAACAACATCCGGTTCTTTTATGGGGTTCCGAATTCCCAGAACCCGTCTGGGATTACGTACTCAGAGAAACGAAGACGGGAAATTGCCGGTATTTTAAAAGAAACCGATACCCTGTTTATTGAAGACGATGCATATGGCGAACTGAATTTCTCCGGTAGATCTCTTCCATCACTGAGAAAATATGTGCCGGATAAGACCATGATTACCGGTTCATTCTCAAAAATTCTTGCTCCGGGTATGCGGCTGGGATGGATCGTGGCCCCGCCAGAGATCATGGAACAGATTATTATTGCCAAGCAGGCATCCGATCTCCATTCCAATTATCTCTCACAGCGAATTGCGTATGATTACCTGCAGCAGGGCACCATTGAAACTCACATAACCCGGATACAGCAGGCATATAACAACCAGTGCGCATGCATGCTCGGAGCAATCGCAGAGACGTTTCCGGATACCGTTACTTATACGCGACCGCACGGGGGTATGTTCGTCTGGATTACCCTGCCGGATGGCTGTTCATCGATGGATATCTTTAATGCAGCCTTAAATGAGCATGTTGCAGTATTGCCCGGAACCCCGTTTTATATTGACGGCGGCGGGAGCAATACAATGCGGCTCAATTTCTCAAATTCTACTGATGAAAAGATCATTGCGGGTATCGGGCGGCTTGCACGAGTGATAAAAAAACATTGCCGAGAATAATTTTTTGGGATTTTTGCCGCGTTTCATTCCCGGTATAAAAACAGGATTGATAAATCCCTGATGTACATATATAGTACCAGAAAGAGTATATGCCGTCCTTATAAACTTTATATCTCTTAAGTACTGCCGCGTGAAAATCCAGAAAGATCCGATGATGTATCGTGCGAGGTAAAAAAATATATGAATAAAAGTGACGCTGAAGCTTTGTTGCGTCAGGGCATCGAACTCTATGACCTTGGCAGGTTCCAGGAAGCCATTGTCATGTTTGATCGGGGACTCGCGCTGTTTCCCAAACTTGCAAAAGCCCATTATTTCAAAGGAATCGCCCTGTATGATCTGGGCCGGTTTGAAGAAGCAGTCGCATCGTATGATCTGGCATTGAGCATCGAACCCGGAGATCCCAATGCATGGTATAACAAGGCTGCAACACTGGCGCAGATCGGCAGGAATGAAGAAGCCTTAGATGCCTGCGAACAACTTCTTTCGATACGGTTTGACAATACCGAAGCCTGGATTTTAAAAGGGATTGCCTTATATGAACTGGGACGCTTCAAAGAAGCGATAAGTGCCTATGATCATGCGCTTACGCTGGATCCAACCCAGGCTAAAGTATATTATAATAAGGGAATCGCTCTCGGTGACCTCGGCAGGCACCACGAGGCAATTATCGCTTATGATAAAGCGATCGAACTCGTTCCCCTGTATGCCCGGGCGTATTATAACCGGGGCATATCCCTGTATGAAATAGGAAAATATGATGATGCACTGACAGCATTCGAAAAGGTCAATGAGCTCGATCCTTCCGATATCTGGGTCTGGTATTACCGCAGTTTTATTTTAGCAAAACAGGAGCGCTATTATGATGCAGCTCAATCTGCAACAAAATTTCTTGAACATGAGCCCGATCACGCGGATATCTGGGCCATAAAAGGGATTTCTCTGTTAAAAACCGGGAAATTTAACGATGCTGTCTCTGCACTCGACCAGGCAATATCACTCAACCCCCGGGTCGCAGATGTATGGTATCACAAGGGACTTGCCCATAATCAGCTCCAGCAATACAATGATGCACTCAATGCTTTCGATAAATCGGCAGAACTCAGCCCTGCTCATGCCCAGACATACTATAACCGGGGTATTGCCTTTGCCTACCTGAATGAGTATGATGAAGCAGTGCAGGATTTCGACCGGACCCTGTCTTTTGATCAATCGAATGGCGATGCATATTATTTAAAAGGCATTTCCTGCATCAACTTAAGCCGGTATGATGAAGCCCTCGATTCTTTCAACCATGCGTTAAATCTCAAGGAAGATCATGCTGCATCGTACTACTACCGCGGCGTTGCCCTGACCCGGCTGGGCAGGTACAAAGATGCGCTCGAATCTTTTGACGATGCACAGGTCCTGGATCCTGCATGTGCACCGGCATTATACCAAAAAGGCCTGTCCTATGCACATCTCGGTCGTTTTGCTGAAGCAATAACCGCTTATGATCTTGCCCTGAAGATTCGTCCGGCATATGCTGATGCATTATATCACAAAGGGTTTGCTCTTGCAAAGCTGGGACGAAATACTGAGGCAATACAGGAATTTGACCGGACAATTGCAGAGCAACCTGATAATCCCCAGGCATTTCACCAGAAAGGTCTCCTTCTTGCAAAACTTGGGAAATATGAAGATGCTGTGGGTGCATACCTGCGAAGTATTGAATTAAAACCTGCTTATGCACAGGCATTTTATGATATGGGTCTTGCCTGTGCAAGGCTTGAACAGTCACAAAAGGCAATTGAAGCGTTTGAAAACGCAATTGCAATCAATCCGAATTATGTAAATGCACATTACAACCGTGGCCTTGCTCTCGCAAGTCTGGGACAGTATAATGATGCTTTTGATGCTTTTGACCGGGCAGCCGAGATCGATCCTTCCCACACACTCGCACTCTACCAGCGGGGCGTCATGCTTATGCACCTGGTGCGCTATGATGATGCGATCGATGCATTCGACAGCGTTCTTGTCCTGTCCCCCCAGAATGCCGGGGCATTGTATGAAAAAGCAATGGCTCTTGTGCATCTCAACCGGCTTGAAGAAGCAGTTCATGCATTCGATGAAGCGCTTGAACAAAACCCCTCCCTGGTCAATGCATGGTTCAATAAAGCAATTGCTCTTGCAACCCTCGAAAAACCGGATGATGCCGTTGCTGCATTCGATAAAGTACTTATCTTAAATCCGAAAAATACCGAAGCAGCGGTCCGCAAGGGAATAGCGCTGGTCAACCTTAACCGGTTTGGCGAAGCAATCGTTCTTTTTAATCGTTCTCTTGAAGACAACCCGCGGGATATCTGGGCATGGTGTTACAAAGGTGTTGCCCTCATCTCCCTGAACCGGTATGATGAGGCGATCCGGGCATTCGATAAGGCACTGGAGATCGACAACCGGTTCTCCCATGCATATTTCGAGCGGGGAAATGCATTTCTCTTCACCAACCAGTTACCTGAAGCAATACGTTCCTATGATCTGGCACTGGAGATAGATCCTGAAAATCGTGACATACTTTTCCAGAAAGGAAATGCCCTTATAAAAAACAAACAATTTGGAGAGGCCATCAAGACTTTTGAGCTCGTTGTTACCCACGATCCTCAAAATATCAACGCACTATACGAAAAAGCCCAGGCGCTTTTCCATATCGGCGATTATGGGAAGGCGGTTTTGGCATTTGACGATGTTATTGAAATTGATCCTGCGTATCCCGATGCACAATATTACCGGGGAAAATCACTTGTACAGGTTAACCGGTTTAATGATGCTGTTGCTGCATTTGACCAGACGCTCACCCTGACTCCCCACAATGCCGATGCCGCTTACGAGAAAGGCTCGGCTCTCATGCATCTCCGGCGATTTGAGGATGCAGATATCTCATTTAACTATGCACTCGAACAGGATCCAGCCCTTGTGAATGCCTGGCTCAAAAAAGGAGTTACGTTATCTCATCTCGGATTAGAAGAAAAATCAATCGAAGCGTTTGAACGAGCTATCGCCATTAATCCCCAACTCACTGAAGCTTCCGTAAAAAAAGGCATAGCCCTTGTTAATCTCTCCCGGTTTTCTGATGCAGTTAAGATATTTAATCAGGCACTGGAAGACGATGCAGGAAATGTCGGGGCCTGGTATTATTCCGGCATTGCCTTTTCAGCACTGGGACAGACTGAAAATGCGATAAAATCTTTTGACCGGGTGCTGGAGATCAACCGGCAGTGTGCTCCGGCATGGTATGAACGGGGAAGGGCACTTGCCCGTACAGGTAAACACCTCGAATCTGTGCTCTCCTACGATAAGGCACTTGAACTTGCTCCGGATGATCCCCAGACCCTGTATCATAAGGGACTTGCTCTTGCCCAGCGCGAACGGTATGAAGATGCAATAAAGGTATTTGAACGCGTCATCATACTGGAACCGGAAAATAGTCACGCATATTACTACCTGGGAATTTCCCTGGCTGGCAGGGAGCGTTTTGATGAAGCAGTCAGGGCTTTTGACCTTGCTCTATCCCTCGATCCATCCAATGCCCAGGCTTATTATTTCAAGGGTATCGCGCTCATCCAGTCTGAACGATATAGCGATGCAATAAACACTTTTGAACAGGCAATTGAGCTGGATTCGTCCAATTCCCAGTCTTATCATTATCTTGGCATTGCTTATCTCCAGTCAAAGCAATACGAAAAGGCATTAAAGTACCTTACATCTGCAACCGAATTGGATCCATCACTTTCGGACGGGTACATGTACCAGGGAATTGCCCTTGCGCATCTCTCCCGCCATGAAGAAGCGGTTATATGCCTTGACAAAAGTCTGGCAGCAAATCCCTCATTAATGGAGGCATTGATCTACCGGGCTGAATCCCTCATCCAGCTCAAACGGTTCGCAGATGCTATTGAAACCGATGACCGTATCCTCTCGCTCAACCCGACACTGGTCGATACCTGGGTGCAAAAAGGAGATGCAAACATCAGTCTGGGTAAAAATCCTGAGGCATTGATTGCATTTACCAAAGCCCTTGAAATTAATCCGAACCTTTCCGAAGGCTGGGTGAAAAAAGGGCATGTCTTGTATGAAATGGGAAAAATCCAGGAAGCACTTGTAGCTTACACCCGCGGACTGGACATAAATCCGTCACTACGGGACATCTGGATCTTAAAAGGGGATGCATTAAATGAACTTGGAAAAACTCTGGATGCGATTTCTGCCTATTCCAAGGCAGTAAAGATCGATCCCGGGCTGGTGGATGGCTGGGTAAAAATTGGCAAGGCATATTACGAACTCGGGAGATACCAGGACGCTATCGATGCATTTGATAATGCGATTGCATTGAACCAGCGTTGCATCGATGCATTCCAGTATAAAGGAATGTCACTGGAAAAAATCAACCGTGTCGAAGAGTCGATCCATGTATTCGAAGTGCTCCTCGAAATTGATCCTGCCAACATCGATGCCCAGTATCATAAGGGACTTGCTCTCTCAAAACTCGGGGAACACCGTGATGCGATTGTTGCTTTTGACAAGACGATTGCACTCAGGCCATCAGCTCCGGCCTGGTATAATAAAGGACAATCATTAACAGAAATCGGTAAGTACGAAGACGCAGTTGATGCATTCACTCACGCCCTTGAGATAGAATCCGGGTATAACGAAGCCTATTATTATCTGGGTTACTGCTACCTCAAACTGGGTAAGTATACTGAAGCAATAGCATCCTTTGACCGGAATCTTGAGCATGATTCAAGTAATGCAAAAGGGCATTTCAACCGGGGTATTGCGCTCCAGAAACTCGACCGGAATAATGAAGCACTCGAAGCTTTTGACAAAGCCCTCATCTATGATCCGGAAAATGCACTCGCTTTTTATCACAAGGGGCAGTCCTATGCAAACCTGCAGATGTTTAACGAGGCGGTTTTTTCATTTGATAAAACCCTCCATCTCAAACCAAAATATACCGATGCCCGGTTGAAAAAGGGACTTGCCCTGTATCATCTGGGCAAACTGCGTGAATCAATCAAGGATTTTGATCGCACAATCCATGATAACCCCCGCAATTCCCATGCATATTATCATAAAGGCCGTGCATTGTCAGATCTTGGAAAATTTATCGAATCCAATGAATCTTACGATCGTGCACTTGATCTGAACCCGGCGTTTTGTGAAGCCTATCTCCATAAAGGACTCGTGCTCCGGGAACTATCCCAGTTTGAAGATGCAATCTCATCGTTTGATCAGGCTCTTGAAATCGATCCCAATCTTGAGGTGGCACATTATAACCGGGGGTATGCACTTGCAAAGACCGGCAGGCATAAAGAAGCGATTACTGCATTTGACCGTGCTCTTTTTTTGATGCCAAACGATGTTTCTGCAGCCTACCAGAAGGGCCGGTCTCTTTACGATACAGGTCTTTACCGGGATGCACTTGACTCCTTTGACCGTACACTGGAACTAAAACCCCAAAATGCCGATGCAGCTTTTTACAAATCGCTTGCATTGCATGAGCTGGGACGCAATGAAGATTCGTTAGCTGCTGCTGACCGGGCAATCGAGATCAATCCGGAATTTTCCCTGGCATGGTACCGGAAAGGCGTTGCCCACCTGGATCTTGAACAATTCGATAAGGCAGTCAGTGCATTTGACCGGACAATCGAGCTGGATAATACCAATGCACAGGCATATTTTGACAAGGGACTTGCTCTTATCCAGCAGAAAAATCCTGAAAAAGCAATCGAATCGTTCGATCATGTACTTGACCTGATTCCCGGATATGCCCCGGCATTTTATCAGAAAGGAATAGCACTCAATGCTATTGGATTGTTCGAAGAAGCAGTTCTCTCGTTCAATATCACCCTTGAAATTGAACCTGATAATGCCGATGCGCTCTACCAGAAGGGACTGGCTCTTACTAACCAGAAGAATTACTCTGACGCGATAGTTGTGTTTGATGCAGCTCACGAAATTGAACCGAAAAGAGCAGACATCATATACAAAAAAGGGCTTTCATATGCATCCTTAAGCCTGCATGAAGATGCAGTATCTGCATTTGCCCTTGCACTTGAACTTGATCCCGGATACAATGATGCCTTATATCACAAGGGGCTCTCCCTTGCGGAACTGGGGAAATTTACCGATGCGATTGAGGCCTTATCCAAGGCACTTGAGACCAGTCCGAAGATAGCCAATGCCTGGTTGATCAAAGGATTTTGTCTTGCTGCTGAAAAGCGTTACCAGGAAGCGATCCTTTCCTATGACAACGCGCTTGAGATTGATCCGAACAATGCCCATTCATGGTTTTATAAAGGACGTGCACAGCTCAATCTTGACGCTCTGGCTGAAGCAGCAGCATCATTTGACCGGGCCCTGGCAAATCAGCCCGCGTTCGGAGAAGCTTTCTACTACAAAGGCATCGCATTGCATCGCCTTGGTAAATTTGTTGATGCAGTTGCAGATTTTGAACAGGCAAACAACCTGATGCCTGATTTCGAGCCAGGGTACCTCCAGAAAGGACGGGCACTTTCTGCCCTCTCCCGATATCAGGAAGCTGCTGAAGCCTTTGGCAGGGTTCTTACTGCCGATCCCAAAGATATTGCTGCGCTTTACGGCCAGGCCCGTGCATTCGATAAACTGGAGATATACGATAAAGCAATTCTCTCGTATGGCCGGGTCAACCGCCTGGATCCTGCATGTGAACGGGCATTTTTATACAAGGGAATGGCACAGGCAAAACTGCACCATGATGAAGATGCCGTGGAGTCTTTTAACCGCGTACTTGAGATCAATGCAGTGAACGGTGATGCATTAAGCGGTAAAGGCAGAGCCCTTGTCGCACTTCAGAAGTACGAAAATGCTGTGGAATCCTTTGATGCGTTCCTTTCACTCAACCCTGACACGATCGATATCCTTTATGAAAAAGGACTTGCCTTAACCAGGATGAAAAAGGCAGAGCCTGCACTTGATGCGTTCAACCGGTGCATCGCACTCGGGCTTGATACCGCAAGAGTTCATGCAGAAAAAGGATTTGTTCTTTTTGAACTGGGAAATTACCCCGAAGCGATCCTTTCATTTGACCGGGCTCTGTTGCTGGATAATCATGATGCCCCATCGTACCTGGCAAAAGGGTTAGCTCTTGCACAGACCGGACGACATGAAGATGCAATTGCTGCGTTTGATGCAGTTCTTCTCATAGATCCCGAAAGCGGGCATGCACACCGGAGCAGGGGAGTAGCGCTCGTAAAACTCCGGCGATATGAGGATGCAATCATATCCCTTGATCATGCACTGGATTATGACAAGGCCAATCCTGATATCCTCACCTGCAAAGGATATTCCCTTTACCGGCTGAAACGGTTCAAGGAATCCGTTGAAGCACTGGGCAAATCGCTCAAACAGAGATCACAGGACGTAAAAACCCTGTTCTTCCGGGCTAAAGCATATATGCACCTTCAACGTTGGGAAGATGCCATCACTCACTTTGAAAAAGTACTGCTTATTGATCCAAAGAATACTGCGGCATGGTATTACAAAGGTCTTGGATATACCCGGATGGTCCTGTTGGATGATGCATTACATGCGTTTGACAATGCACTTGCAAATGACAATTCCTGTACTATCGCATGGTTTGAAAAAGCAGAGATCCTCCGCAGGATTGAACGATTTGAAGAATCCCTTGTAGCGTACGATCGTACGCTGGAACTTGATCCTCACCATCAGAATGCAGCTTATCACAAAGGACTGGCTCTTTTTATTCTCGGGCGGAATGATGAAGCAATCGAAGCCTTTGATCATGCTCTGGCCATTGGTGATGCAAATGCCCGGATAACGTTCAGTCGTGGACATGCGCTTCTGGTTGCAGGGCGTTATACGGATGCACTGAGTTCTTTGAATCGTTCGATTGAACTCGCACCCGGTGATGCAGCTACCTGGTATGACAAAGGACAGGTACTGGCATTGCTGGAAAATTATAAGGATGCAATTGAAGCCTTTGAAAAAACCCTGGAACTGGATCCAAAGGATGCTCATGCATCGTTTGGCAAAGGCCAGGCACTGTTTGCCCTTGGACAGGATGAAGATGCAATCACTGCTTTTGATCTGACATTATCGCTGGATTCCGCATTTTCAGATGCCGCATATGCCAGAGGTGTTGCCCTCGCCCGCCTCGGGAATTATCCAAAGGCTATCAAATCATTCGATTACACTCTTGAATATGTTCCCGAACATGCCAGGGCGCATTACCAGAAAGGACTCGCACTGAATGCATCAGGGAAATATGAAAAAGCGATCCGTGAATTCAGGGCAGCACTAACGCATGATCCTTCACTCTATGATGCCATTTACCAGTCGGGGTTATCCTATGTACAGTTAGGTAAACCTGAAAATGCCCTGCAGGAATTTGACCGGATGCTGGGGCTGACACCCGAAGATGTAAGGGCTTTATACCAGCGTGCACTTGCCCTGACAAAACTTAACCGGTTTACTGATGCACTTATTTCGATTGACCTTTCACTCGATCGTGAAAATAACCGGGCTGAAGTATGGATTCTCAAAGGCAGCATATTGTTTGAATGCGAACGGTACGAAGAATCCATTGAAGCATTTGACCGGGCTCTTGCGTTAGAACCGGAAAATCCCATTGCATGGTACCGTAAAGGCAAATCATATCTTGAGCTGGAACAGACTCGTGACGCGATACGCTGTTTTGAACAGGTACTGAACAACGATCCTGCATGTGCGCCGGCCTGGTTCAGGAAAGGAAGTGCACATCTCTCAATTGGGGAGTTCGAACCTGCGGTCGATGCACTGACCCGTGCACTGGATATCAGGCCCGTATCGGCTAATGGATGGTATGACCGGGGAATAGCACTCTTTGAACTCGGGCGGTTCGATGATGCCGTGGCATCGTACGATCGCGCCCTTGCCATCAATCCGAAATATGCCAATGCCTGTTATGACAAGGGAATAGCCCTGACCCGGCTGGATCGTGATGCCGATGCAATCAGTTCATTCGAACGTGCAACGGGAATAGATCCGCATTTTGCAACGGCATTTTTTGACACCGGCCAGGCTTACCTCCGTTTATCCGACTATAAAAAAGCCATTGCAGCCTTTGAAAAGGGTCTAGCTGTGAATGCTTTCCATGCCCCGGCTTATTATTACAAAGGCGTCGCGCTCTACCACAGTAAAAAATTCAAAGAGGCAATCGGGGCTTTCGATGCAGCAATCAGCCTCGATGGGGGGAACTATGATGTCTGGTATAACAAGGGTCTTGCCCTGTCCCAAACCCGGCAATTCGAAAAAGCGACAGATGCTTTCGACAAATCGATCAATTTCAATCCACAGATTTATGATCCATGGTTCGAAAAAGGCTGTGCTCTTTTCCGGTTATCAAAACATGACGATGCTGCCGTTGCCTTTTTACAGGCTCTCTCTCTTGATGACAGCAAACGCGATGGCCATTATGCCCTTGGTCGTACCTATGTGGCATTGCACCGGTATGATGATTCTATTCCCTCTTTCGATCGGGCAATTGCGTGCGATCCTGATTTTGTCAAAGCGTATCTGGCCAAGGGCCTGGCACTCGAAAATCTTCTGCGATATGATGAAGAGATACAGGCATTGGCCGGGGTGCTCTCGCTTGATCCGGCAGATGCCGAGGCATGGTTCCACACCGGTTTTGCCAATGAGCGTCTTGGAAAGAATGAGGATGCAATTGCTGCTTTAGAGAGTGCCCGGGCCAATGATCCCTACAATATCCCTCTCCTCTTATTGGAGGGAAGCATATTAGGACGACTGGAAAAATATGATGATTCCATCCATATTCTGGACATAGCACTGGGACGCGAACCGGATAACGGTGAAATACTCTTTGAAAAAGGGGTTGCGCTAGCCCATCTTGAAAGATATGAAGAGTCCGCAGAAATTCTAGCATCCGCGGCAACAAATCTTCCCGGGAAATTTGAGCCCCTTTATGAACAGGGCATCTCACTGGTAATTCTTGGCCGGTACAATGAGGCAGAAGTTGCTTTTGATGCCGCCCTTCAACTCAACAAGACAGATCCGGATATCTGGATTGAGAAAGGATCCGTACTCCTGCATCTCAAACGTTATGAAGAATCGATTGATGCATTCGCTAACGCTATTTCGTTCAATCCAGGATCTTACCGGGCATTTCTTGAACAGGGTATGGCATATGCCCTCCTTGGTAAAATGGACGATGCCCTCCAGGTATTTGATCGCGCTATTCAGCTGAAACCTGAAGATCCACGTGCTCTCTATGAAAAAGGTCTGGCCCTGTTTAACCTTAAAATGTTTGCAGAATCTGTCAGGATTCTTGACGAATCCCTGGCTGCGGATCCTGATAATACCCGTACACTTTATTATCTGTCTTCGGCCTTAGCTGAAGCAGGCGATTATGCCAAGTCCGCAGAATCCTACCGGCACCTGCTCTCATTTACACCGGAAAATCCAGTTGCCTGGCTGGAACTGGGCCTGGTTCTCGCGCGGATCAACCAGCACGACGAAGCCCTTGTAGCGTTTGATCGATGCCTGGACATCCAGCCGGATAATTTTTCAGCAGTCTATAACAAAGCACGCTCTCTGGATTTGCTCAGCAGGACCAAAGAAGCGATCCCGGTGTACAACGAGGCACTCTCTCTCGATCCTGCACATGCAGAGACCCATCACTTCAAAGGAATGGCACTGTATCGTCTCGGCAGGTTTGAAGAAGCGGCAAAAGAACATGACCTGGCGCTGGAGAGCAATCCTGCGTTTGGGGAAGCACTTTACGATAAAGGACGGTCACTTGCTTCTCTTGGTATGTATCGTGAGGCAGTGAAAACATTTGACAAAGCAATCATCATCGAGAAAAATTATGCCCCGGCGTATTATGATAAAGGCCTCGCGCTTGCACACCTGGGGCGACATGAAGATGCAATAATCGCATTCAACAAGAATATCGATCTTGATGCAGGCAATGCCCTGGCATATTACCACAAAGGATTATCCCTCATAGCCACCGGACGGCAGAATGATGCCATTGATGCATTCGATCGCATGCTCCGCATCGACCCGCTTTCGGTTGACGGGTGGTTATACCGTGGACGTGCACTGGCAGATCTCACCCGGTATAACGATGCTATTGAAGCATATGTCAAAACAATAGAGATTGATTCCTCAAATCCTGATGCATGGTACCTGAAAGGCAGTGCGCTCTTCGCCCTCCAGGATTATGATGAAGCGATTGAAGCATTTGCGCGGGCACTGGAGATACGTCCTGATTATACGCAGGCATTTTTCGATAAGGGACGTTCTCTTTTCCAGTTGGGCATGTATAAAGAGGCAGTGCTATCGTTTGACAATGCACTATCCATTGAACCGAAAAATATCGATACCCTGTACCAGAAAGGGAGGGCGCTTATCCGGCTCGGGCAGTATGAGGATGCCATTGCGACGTTTGATCCCGCCCTGCGGATTCGCCCGACTGCTGCCATGATCTGGACGGGAAAAGGGATCGCTCTTTCTTCGCTATCAAAAGATCAGGAAGCGATCAGCTGTTATAGCAAAGCGCTGGGCATCGACAGCAAGGATGCACAGGCTCATTATAACCTCGGCGTCTCGAATGTCCGTCTGGGCCGGTACCAGGAAGCAATCAGGAACCTGGATGCAGCCCTGTCGTACCGTCCACGGTGTGCTGAAGCATTTTTCCAGAAAGGAAGAGCACTTTTGGGTCTTTCGATGTTCCACGAGGCAATCAGCGCGTTTGATAAAGCACTTGCACAGAAAGCAGCATTTGCGGATTCGTGGCTCTACCGGGGGATTGCAGAAACAAACCTGGGCAGTTTCGATGCGGCACTTGACTGTTACGATCATGCGATTGCCATCGATCCCGGCTATGCAGTTCCTTATTTATACCGGGGTATTGCCCTGATCCAGTTAAAGCGGTATACTGAAGCAGTTGATGCTTTTGATCGGGCACTGGAATACCGGCCTGCCTTTGCAGAAGCATTGTATAACAAAGGTGTCGCCCTGGTTCACCAGGAACGTTATGAAGATGCAATCGCGCTGTTTGAAAAAGCACTGGCCCTCAATACCCGTTACAGTGAAGCATTCCAGTACAAGGGAATAGCTCTTGCACGCATTTACCGATATAACGATGCAATCATTGCCTTTGATGCAGCACTTGCAATAAATCCTGATTCCGCGGAGGCACTTTATGAAAAAGGCCGGGCCCTGATTCGAAATGATAATCTTAAGGAAGCAATTGCTACATTTGATCGCCTGCTGGCATTAAACCCTGGTTCCGCCGGTGCACTGTACGAAAAGGGAAGGGCATATTTCTCGCTGGGTAATTTCGAAGGAGCTATCTCAGCATTTGCACATGCGATCGAGATCACACCAACATGCAGTCCTGCATTCTTCTGGATGGGAAGGGCATATGTTGAACTTGGAGATATGGATGCTGCCATCACCGCTTACAATCACGCGCTTGAAAATAAACCCCGCTCTGCTGAAATATTTGTTTACCGGGGTATTGCGTATGCAGCACTCGACCAGCACCGTGATGCCATCCAATCCTATGACCGGGCACTTGAGATCGAGCATTCTGCTGCAACCTTTGTTCACAAGGGAGTGACTCTTGCCGAACTGGGTATGACACGCGATGCGATAGATGCATTTGACCGGGCACTCGAACTGGATGAGACCCTCGCAGATGCATGGATGGGTAAAGGCAATGCTTTTTACGATTTGGGAAAATATAAAGAAGCGCAATCCGCTTATGAACAGGGACTGGCAATTGATCCCGAAAATGTTGTTGGCTGGACCCGTCATGGGATGTCACTTGCCGGCCAGAATCGGGATGAAGCGGCCCTGGAATCATATGATCGGGCAATTGGTATCGATCCCACCTTTTCTATAGCCCACTTTACCAAAGGTAGTGCAATGGATGCACTGGGGCGGTACGATGAAGCAGTGGCGTCATACCGTGAAATGATCACTCTTCAGCCGGAATTTGTGGATGCATGGATCCATAAAGGACGCTCTCTAAAAGAACTTGAAAAATACCAGGACGCCCTGACCGATTTCAAACATGCACTGGAGCTGGATGGATCCCGCAAAGAAATCTGGAAAGATATTGGCGGGATACTGGATACGATCGGCAAGCATGAAGAAGCTCAGATCTGTTATGAAAAATCCCGGTGATCCATTCCAGGTACGACACCCCTGTTTTTTTTAATGAGTATTACACCAGAAGAATTGTACCTCATCTGGTGACAGAAACTTTTTGCCAGGGCAAGTGCGAGAAGGAAAAAGAGGGCCCCCTTCACAATCCGGGAGAGCTGGCTTTCGGGATTTTTTTATAAAATCGTAAAAGGGTGAGTAACATGTACATGTGATAATAGCATGTACATGCTACAATCACCTGTGCATGCTACTAAATTCCCTATACTCACGACGGCCCGCTTTTTACCGGGACGGTGGGGACACACCTCCCGGCCATGAGTGGGGGGTTGGTGATTTCTTATTGTGGAGGCATCGATCCCCCCAGGGGGATCCTTTGCCATGAGCAAGGGAACTACCGGTGTTACCTTGCGAATCCCAATACAAACAGATCAATTCAGGGTCCGGAAAAAAAGTCTTGAGACCTTTAAGATGCACTTTTAACCAAAATCCCCAAAAAACTAAAACCGGTTTTCATTATCGAAACCTGGTTCAACTCCCATTTATTGGCATGTCCCTTCCCTATCTGAAGAAAATATCTCCCCGGAATTATGTTCATTAATATGGATTTATCATAAAACATGCTGGTTATGGAAATCGTGAGAAAAATTGTTTGATAAATTTTTTGTCTTGGTAAAAGCAGAAATCAAAAAGGTCAGTATTGTTTCCGTACGGAAACAAACCATGCAATCGCCCCGATAGCAAAAAGGGCGATGACTCCCAGGGTAAAAGCGTTTTTAATATACCACGGAGTAGCTGCATCGCGGCTCTGCTCAGCAATGCGCTTGTTTGCGGCAAGATTCGGATAATCGGGATTAAGTGACTGGACCTTGTCAAATGCCAAGATCGCTTCATCATAACGTTTCATGCCGGCTAGTGAATATCCTTTATTGAACCATGCTTCAGGATTCGAAGAATCAAAGGATATGGCTTTTTCATAGGCTCCCAGTTCATCGTCATACCTGCCCAGATTATAGAGAATATAACCCCGGTTAATCCAGCCCTGTACATATTCCGGGTTAATGGCCAGTGCTTTATCCGATGCAATAAGAGCCTCGCTGAATCGCTGCGCCCGGTTCAGGGCATCTGCTTTGCCATTCCATGCTTCAAAAAATTCCGGGGCAAGCACAGTCGCATGGTCATAGGCACCGGTTGCTTCGGAATAATTCCTGCTTTTCATCAGTGCGTTTCCCTGTGCATACCAGTCAACCGCATCAGATGAATATGCCAGTACCGGCATAGTGCAAAGGATCAGGAAAAAAATGGTTAAAAATCCCGTGAAAATTCCTTTTTTTGAGGTCATGATAACCGGATTATATCTGGCGGTGTTGAACATAAATTATCCTTCAAAAGGGATCGGTTTTAATGGCCGAGTACAAGAACCCGCCGGGTAAGACTCTTGTGAACGCGCTGTTCGTGCTGCTGAAGAACAGTCATATGCTGCCGGGCGATAGCCGAAATGTCCCGGTGGGTTACGACAACAGCCCTTCGACCCGGTTTTAATACACGCCGTATTTCCTCAAGAGCCCCGGCATAGAGGTTATCCATGGTATCGGTCTTTTTTATACAAACTGACTGGCCATAGGGCAAATCAGTTACCACTGAATCGATCGCATGATCTTTGAAGGGTAATCGGGTTGCATCAGCAAGCATCAGGAAAGACTGAGCACTATTCTGGCGACTGCCCGATATCATCAGTGGATCAAAATCGCTCCCGATTGCATGAGCCCCCAGTAATTCTGCTTCGATAAGAATTCCCCCGGTTCCGCAGAAGGGGTCAAGGACCCGGTCTCCAGCCTGGACTCCCGCGATATTTGCCAGTGTCCTTGCCATGCGGGGCATCATTACCCCAGGGTGGAAAAAGTCCCGCTTCCCGGGATTTCTTTCATCATACCCGGAACGATTAATTGAGAAGAGGACCCTGCCAAAATAACACTTGTCCTCAGAGAGGATTGCGCGGTATTCTGTTTCAGGATTGTTCAAAGATACCGGGCCGGCTATCATGTCGCCAATCAAGCGTTCGAATTCCCGTTGGGAGGAGGGGTTGTGTTCATGGCATCCCCCATGAATTTTCTTTGCCCTGCCGGCAAACGTGCGGGTCGTTGTGATAGCAAGTTCTTTGAGTAATTTTTTAAATGCCGGGATACCCGGTTCGCATTCCCCGAGATATTCGAGAACTACCTGGGTCATGGCAAGCCGTTGTGCCTGTTCCGGGTGGGGGCATTCCACGACTGCAACCTGCAGGCGCTCATCCAGGATAGTGCCGACACAGGAAAGCTCCGCAAAGGGAAGTGTCGGGTTCTCACCGGAAAGCTCAAAGAGCAACTTCATCCTTATCCCATTACATGCAGGAACTCAAATAGGTGTGTAAAAAAAAGCAAAAATGAATCAGGTAGTATGGTTATTTTTTCCCTTTTTTCTTTCCCATGATGCCTGAGAAAAACCCGCCGTTTCCCGTAGAGTGCCCCTCAATATCCGCAATTTTCTGGTAGAGTTCTTTTTGTTCATTGCTGACGGATCTTGGCGTTACTATCTTTACCCGGACGAGAAGGTCGCCGGGGTGCCCGCGGCGTTTTACTCCCTCACCACCAATTTTTAAGGCTGTGTTAAACTGTATGCCCGCAGGAACTTTGAGATCGATATGACGCTTGTCTATCGTCTCAATCTCCATTGAAGTACCAAGAACGGCCTGGGCCGGGCTTATCTCAATGACTGTTTCAAGGTTATCACCGCTTCTCACAAAGCGGTCATGGGCCTGGACATACACTTCGATGAACAGGTCACCGTTTGCAGCCCCGTAATCCCCGGCTTCACCATAGCCTTCCATGCGAAGCCGCATGCCGTTGTCGATGCCCGCAGGGATATGCACAGAAACTTTTCGTTTCACCCGGGTGTGACCGGATCCACGGCAGTCTTTACATACTTTCTCCGGAATTTTTCCTTTTCCCCCGCACTGGGTACAGGGTGTCATCCGGACAAACTGGCCAAACGCAGACTGTGCAGTCTGTCGCATCTGCCCGGTCCCGCCGCAGCGGGGACACGTATTGAGACGTTTTGTCTCGCTGCCGGATCCGCTGCAGGTTGTGCACTGTTCGGTATGCATCACTTCGATATCGCGGTCCATGCCGGCAACTGCATCTTCAAGCCGGATCTGGATCCGCATGAGAAGATCGGCCCCGGGCTGTGGGCCGGACCTTCGCTGGCCCCCGCCAAAGAAATCAAAGATATCTCCAAAACCGGAGAAGTCGGCAGAGAAACCTCCACCGCCATATCCTCCCCCGGTGTAGGAGCCTTTTGACGCATTGGTGAAAGTCTCATGGCCCATATTATCATACTGGGATTTCTTCTGTTCATCGGAAAGGACACTGTAGGCTTCATTGATCTTTTTGAATTTCTCTTCAGCTCCTGGTTCCTTGCAGACATCCGGGTGATACTTACGGGCGAGGTTGCGATAGGCCTTCTTTACTTCTTTGTCATCGGCATTCCGGGGTATCCCGAGAATGTCGTAGTAATCTCCTGCGCCCATTTTTTAGTTCACTCTTCTTTCACTTTGTAATCTGCATTGACAACATTATCATCGTCTTTTGATTCCGCTTCCGGCTGTGGGCCGGCATCTGGTGGCGACTGTTGCGCAGCTGCCTGTTCGGCCTGAACTTTCTGGTAAATCTTGGTTGTCACAGCATATACTGCTTCGGTCAGTGCTTCCATGGACTTCTTGATCTCATCCAGGTTTTCATCTCCGAGCGCCTTTTTTACTGCTGCAACACTCTCTTCTACTTTCTGCTTGTCTTCTGCATCGAGTTTGTCGCCACTCTCTTTGAGCATCTTTTCGGCAGTGAAGACTGCGGTATCTGCCTGGTTGTGCAGTTCGATTTCATCGCGCTTCTGCTTGTCTTCACTCTCGAACATCTTTGCGGCATCCATCATCTTCTTGATATCTTCTTCGGAGAGTTTCTTGTCGCCTTTGATGGAGATGGCCTGCTGGTTACCGGAACCGAGATCCTTTGCAGAAACATGGATGATACCATTCGAATCAATATCGAAGGTGACCTCAACCTGGGGAATGCCCCGCGGGGCCGGGGGGATACCCGTTAACTGGAATTTACCCAGGGTAAAATTGTCCTTGGCCAATGCACGTTCTCCCTGTACTACATGGATCTCGACACTGGTCTGGCCATCGGCTGCTGTCGAGAAGATCTGGCTTTTCCGGGTGGGAATGGTCGTGTTTCGCTCGATGAGCTTGGTTGCGATGCCGCCTAACGTCTCGATTCCGAGCGTGAGCGGGGTGACATCGAGAAGCACGATATCTTTTGTCTCTCCGGTCAGGACTGCGCCCTGGATTGCTGCCCCAAGAGCAACACATTCATCTGGGTTAAGTCCCTTGTCCGGTTCTTTTCCGAGAATCTTTTTCACGGTATCCTGGACAAGGGGGACACGGGTGGACCCGCCAACGAGCAGGACATGATCGATATCCTTTGCTTCGAGTTTTGCATCGCTGAGCGCCTGTTTGACCGGTCCAACGGTTGATTCAACCAGATCGCCGATAAGCTGCTCGAGTTTTGCTTTTGTGAGGTCAATGTTTAAGAATTTCGGACCACTCTTATCCTGCGTGATATAAGGCAGGTTGATGTTAGTGCTCTGGCGCTGTGAGAGTTCGATCTTCGCATTTTCCGATGCATCGCGCAGGCGCTGCATGGCATAGGGATCCGTGCGCAGGTCGATAGCCTCTTTTTTCTTGAACTCTTCGACAAGGTAATCGGTAACCCGCTGGTCGAAATCATCGCCACCGAGATGGTTATTTCCCGCAGTGGATTTTACTTCAAAGACGCCATCGCCAAGCGTGAGGATAGATACATCGAATGTACCGCCTCCCAGATCATAGACCAGGACGGTTGCATCCTGTTCCTTGTCAATACCATAGGCAAGAGCACTTGCGGTTGGCTCATTGATGATGCGCATGACATCGAGTCCTGCGATCTTGCCGGCATCCTTGGTTGCCTGACGCTGGGCATCATTGAAATATGCCGGGACGGTAATGACTGCTTTTGAGATCTTCTCGCCAAGATAGGCTTCTGCATCGATCTTGAGTTTCTGCAGGATCATCGATGAGATCTCCTGCGGGGTGTAATTCTTATCATCAATCTTGATTTTTTCGCTGGTCCCCATCTTGCGCTTGATGGACTGGATGGTTCTCTGCGGATTAGTTACAGCCTGCCTTTTTGCAAGACTGCCCACTAACCGTTCCCCCTCCTTGGTAAATGCAACAATCGAAGCGGTTGTCCGTCCACCTTCAGCATTCGGGATTACAATCGGCTTTCCCGCTTCCATGATGGACATACAGGAATAGGTTGTTCCCAAATCAATTCCCAGAACTTTATCATTTGCCATTTTTTTACCTCCTTTTTATTTTCCTTTGGATACTGCAACTTTTGCGTGCCGGATAATTTTGTCATGCATGCGATACCCGCGTGCAACTTCATCAATTACAATTCCTTCATCATCTTCAGAAGGAACATGGGCTATTGCCTCGTGTTCGGCCGGGTTGAATGGTTTTTTAAGTGCATCTACGGGTGAAATACCATGGCGTTGTAATTGTGAAATGAGCAGCTGCTGGATCTGCACGAGACCCTCGCGCAGGTGAGCATCATCTGCTTTAATTGCCCGCTCAAAATTATCAAGGACTTCAATAATATCAACAGCGAACCGTTCATTTGCCAGGTTCGTAATCATCTCCCGGTCACGTGCTGTGCGTTTTTTGAAATTTTCAAAATCCGCAGCAAGACGTAAGTACCGGTCATTAAGGTCGGCTACTGCCTTTCGTTGTTCATCCAGGGGATCTGGATCGGCCTGGCTGCTAACGGGGGCAGTATCCGGTTTGCCGGTACTTTCTTCGCCGGTCTGTTCAACATTATGTTCTGCATCATTCATGGTGCAACCCTTACGTTTTTCTAATATCTGTTGTATTGTAGTTCTATATAATGATTTACTTCATTCCAATACTGGAATCGTCGCTATGAAACGGTTTTTGTCATTTAAGCCCAATGCCACTACTGCGTTTGATTTTTAATAATATTTTCGCCGTATTTTTTGAAATCAGTTGATAAAATGTGATTTTTCAATTCTTATTTCCCAAATAAACACGGGATAAATCCAGTGACCGCAGGCAAATTACTGGAAGGGTCTTTAATCAGCATACCTTTTTCATTCCCGTCCCTCATACACTAGACCATGAAGTGGGCACTGCTGTCTGTATGGGATAAGACAGGGATTATCGATCTCGCGCGAGAGCTGGTAAAGCAAAAATACAATATAATGAG
>Ga0074198_1001079_pt1 | contig 20728 bp, 19 predicted proteins | sample EPASupsiteSAE323_FD_64527 | JGI IMG/M metagenome (GOLD analysis project Ga0074198, IMG submission 64527) | Bioremediated contaminated groundwater from EPA Superfund site, New Mexico - Sample SAE3-23 | ecosystem: Environmental > Aquatic > Deep subsurface > Groundwater > Contaminated ...
CATTTGCTCCGAATTGGGCAAACTGGGCGTTCAAATCGAAGAAAGGGAAGATGGCTTTGTAATAACGGGTCGGCCGGATATCGCCGGCAGTAATCAAGGTAGCTACTCGGTAGATAGTCATGGCGACCATCGCATAGCCATGAGCATGGCGGTAGCCGCGCTTTGTATGCCCGGTGAAACCAGGATTGAGGGGACCGAAGCGGTAAGCATTTCTTTCCCGGAGTTCTGGGATCTGCTGAAAAAGCTGGCTTGAAGATATTGAACCAGGGGGGGCTCTTAATGGGGGCTCCCCTTGTCCTATTTAAACGGGTTTATTTGGATTTAACAGTTTAACCTTATAACGGGGTGTGATAAAATGAATAGAAGTTTAGACTGGGTGAAAAAGCAATGCAAATAGCTATTGACGGACCGGCTGGTGCCGGCAAGAGTACCATTGCCAGGCGACTGGCCGACGAACTGGGCTTTATCTATATCGACACCGGTGCTATGTACCGTTGTCTTACCTGGAAGGCCCTGCAAAACAAGATAGACCTGGCTGATTCCGCCGGATTGACCGAGATGGCCCTTGCCACCACGATAGAATTTAAACAAAGCGCCGGACAGCAACTGGTGTTTTGTGATGGAATAGACGTTAGTTCCGCAATCAGATCCCCTGAAGTCAATTCTGCTGTTTCTGTAATAGCTTCCCACCCGCATATCAGAAGTATTATGGTTCACCAGCAACAGGAGATGGCCCGTAACCATTCCGTGGTAATGGATGGACGGGATATCGGAGAATGCGTTCTTCCCCGGGCCGACTACAAGTTTTTCCTGACCGCCAGTATCGAGGAAAGGGCGCGCAGAAGGCTGGCTGATTTGGCCGTCTCGGGGTTTGCTCCTGACTATGATAGGGTTATTAGGGATATTGCGGAACGTGACAACAACGATAGCAGTAGAGCGATAGGCGCACTTAAAGTTTTGCCCGATTCAATGGTTATCGACACCAGCAATATGACCATTGATGGCCTGATGGATTTAATGCTGGATACCATAAGGGGGTCGGGGCATGCTTTATAGCGTATGCCGGGCTATTCTGAAATTTTTTTTGGCCCTGATGGGTTTTAAAACCGAGGGAATACATAAGCTACCTGAAAAAGGGCCGGTTATTATCGCTGCCAATCATATGAGCAACTGGGATCCGGTTATGGTTGGTGTAGCTCTGCCAAGACCGATTCATTTCATCGCCAAGGCCGAGTTGTTTGAAAACCGTATAATGTCTATAATGTTATCAAGGCTTAATGCCTTTCCGGTTAAGCGCGGTTCTACTGATATAAAGGCTATACGCTATGCCCTGGATATTCTTAAAGACGGCGGCTTACTGGGGATTTTCCCCGAGGGAGCGAGGAAAAAGCTCTATCCGGATGCGGTAGTCCAGACCGGGGTAGCTATGTTTGCCTTGAAATCTGGCGCTCCGGTTATTCCGGTAGCTTGCATCGGTACAGACCGAACCGTTCCGTTTGGTTGGTTCAAACCCCTGCTGGTCAGGGTCGGTGAACCTATTAATCTTAGTGATTTTGCCGGCAAGAAGATCAGCAGCGCACTTTTGCAGGATGCCAGTCTGACGATCATGAATGCGGTAAACGCTCTGTTGGAGCAAGAGTAGAGGCCTTTAGGCGTAATAATAGAGGGTGTAGTTATTGCAGACCACTATGGCTAACAAAGCGGGATTTTGTTCCGGGGTTAAGCGGGCTGTGGGATTAGCTCAGGAATGTTTTCATGACGAGATCAAATGGTACACCCTGGGACCGCTGGTGCATAACTCGGCGGTGGTCGCCTATCTGCGCGAACACGGAATTGTTACCGTGGAAAGCATCGGAGACATTAAGGATATCCCGGCCGGGATTATTATACGATCACACGGGGTACCCCCCGGCATTATTGCCGAGGCCGAGGGCCGGGGGCTCATAGTTCGAGATGCCACATGTCCGCTGGTTAAGCAGGTCCATGAAATTGTGGCATCGTTAAGAAGCGAAAAGTATGATATAGTTGTTTTTGGAGACCGGGATCACCCCGAGGTACAAGCCCTGCTGGGCTGGTGTAATAATGAAGCCCATGTGGTGGGCGGACCCGAGGAGATTGCCGGATTGCCCGATAGTTCCAGGCTGGCTGTGGTTTCTCAGACCACCCGGGATGAGAAAGCCTTCGGGCAGTTGGTCGACGCTTTAAAGGCGAAGACACCGGAATTAAAGGTATTTAATACTATATGCCCGGCTACCCGGCTGAGGCAGCAAGCCGCCCGAGATCTATGCAGCCAGGTCGATGTAATGCTGGTAATCGGGGACGCTAAGAGTTCGAATACATCCACTCTTTTCAAAGAGTGTTTGGATACCGGGGTTAAAACCTATCAGATTCAGGATGCCAAAGAGATTGAGGATGATTGGTTGGCGGATGCCGCCAGGGTAGGTATTACCGCTGGAGCGTCTACTCCGGATTGGATTATTAAGGAGGTAGTGGAAAGGATGACGGAAATGGAGAACAATCAGGTAGAATCGGAAAAACAGGCTGAAACGGAGAACAGGGCTCAAGATCCGGTTCAGGAAAACATAGAGGGGCAGCAGGAAGAGTCGTTTGCCAAGATGGAAGCCGAAATGGCCGATTTTGCCACCCCCAGCAAAGGAGACATATTGACCGGCCGGGTTATTCAGGTCTTGGATGACGAGGTTATGGTTGATGTGGGCGGCAAATCGGAAGGCATTATCCCCTTGCGCGAGATGTCCCTAAAAGAGGTTGATTCGGCTAAAGAGTTGGTCAAGGTAGGCGATGAGATCGAGGTACTGGTACTAAAATGGGATGATGACGGAACCATCCTGTTGTCTAAAAAGAAGGTTGACACGCAAAAGGTTCTGGATAAGATAGAGGAATATTTCAAAGAGGGCATGATTATCGAAGGTACGGTTACCGACAGCGTAAAGGGCGGTTTGCTGGTAGATGTCGGCATAGTGGCCTTCTTACCGGCCTCTCATGTAGAGGATGGGTATGCCAGGAACCTGGATGAGTATATCGGACGGGTGCTCAAATTTAAGATAATCGAATTCAACCGCAACAAGCGGCGGGGGTCCCAGGTGGTATTGTCCCGCAAGGATCTGGTGGCCGAAGAGAAGAACCAGCTCAAGAAGAGTTTCTGGGAAAATATCGAAGAGGGTCAGACCAGAACCGGTAAGATCAAACGGTTGGTTGATTACGGCGCCTTTATCGATCTCGGTGGTTATGAAGGATTGCTGCATGTATCCGAAATGGACCATAAACGTATAGATCATCCCTCGGATATCCTGCATGAAGGAGAGGAGATCGATGTCTATATTCTGGGCTTGGATCGCGACAAGGAGAGGGTCTCCCTCAGCCGCAAAAAGTTACTGAAGAGCCCCTGGCAGAATTTTGTTGAGAAGTATAATGAGGGGGATGTTATCGAAGGCACCGTGGTAAGAACCGCTCCCTTCGGCGCATTTATAGAGCTGGATCCCGGCGTGGACGGCCTGGTACACATCTCCCAACTGGCCAATCGGCGTATCGAAAAGCCGGAAGACGTGGTTGCCATTAATGAAAAGGTCCAGGTTAAAATACTCAGCATAGATCCCGAAGAAAAGCGGGTAGGCCTGTCGATCCGTGCCCTCCATGAGGAGCAGGAACAGCAGGAAGTTCAGGAATTTATGGATCAGCAGGAGAACGAGCAATAAATAAGCACTTGCACCAGGGAGGTGGCGAAAATGCCAATCTTTGATTTTCAATGTCAGGATTGCGGAGAGAAGTTCGATCTTATGATTTCCAACGCTGAGAAGGCAAAAGCCACTTGCCCGGATTGTAATTCGTCCAATATCAAGCAAATGTTATCTCTGTTTAATACCGGGGGAGGGAGCAGTAAAGCTGCTCCCATGTCAGATAATTGTTCCTCCTGCAGTGCAAGAACCGGCGGAGGATGAAGCATGAATTTTTAGGCTGCCGGCGGCAGCCTTTTTGTTTATTACCAATAAAAAAATAAGTAGGATCTTAAACATGAACACAACCGGAGCCATTCTGGCGGGAGGGAAAAGTACCCGCATGAAATTTCATAAGGCCTTTGCCGAAATAAAAGGTAAGCTGGTAATCGAGATTATTATAGACAAGTTCACCCGTTACTTTGAAGAAACGATCATTATCAGCAATGAGCCGCATCTCTTTCATCGCTTCGGGTTGCCGATTTACTCCGACATATATCCTTATCTGGGACCGGTGGCCGGGATTCATACCGCCCTGGAAAGAGCTGTATTTGATCCGGTTTACGTATTAGGCTGCGACATGCCTTTTATCAACATGAAGATGGTGGACTATATGATCGGGCTAAGCGGAGACTATGATACGGTGGTGACCAGAATGAACTCGTCTCTGCAGCCTACCGCCGCAGTTTACTCCAAGAAATGCATTCCAGTATTCCAAAAGTACCTGGAGAATAAACGACTGAAGCTGACCCGTATTGTGGAAGAGGACATGAACTCCCTGATTATTGATGAGGATGAATTGAAGCTGTTCGGGCCGCTTAATGAGCAGCTATTCAACGTTAATGATCCGCAAGCCTTGGAACATGCCAGGAATATGGCCGGGAGGTTGTTATAATCAGAGACCAAAGAAAAAGCGATCATATCGATATCGCCAATAAAAGTAAAGATGGTCCCATAAAATCGGGGTTTTCCGATCTGCATCTGATCAATCAATCGGTACCTGAATTGGATATGGAGGACATCGATCTTACTTGCCTTTTTCAAGCCAAGTGCCTGAACTATCCGGTGATAATAAATGCACTGACCGGTGGCACCGAGCAAGCCCGGCGTATAAACCGCGGCCTGGCTGAATTAGCCGAGCGTAATGGCCTGGCCATGGCGGTCGGTTCTCAGACTATCGCCCTTCAGGATCCGGGTTTGCGGGATAGCTTTAGAGTGGTAAGAGAGGTCAATCCGGAAGGGGTTATTATTGCCAATATCGGGGCCAATAGTGGGGTAAGCGACGCCATAAATGCGGTGGAGATGATAGATGCCGATGCCCTGCAACTGCATTTCAATATTCCTCAGGAATTGGCCATGCAGGAAGGCGATCGCAGTTTCAAAGGCATTCTGGCAAAGGTGCGGGCCATCGCTGCCGAGAGTCCGGTGCCGGTAATTGCCAAGGAAGTAGGCTTTGGGTTATCCCGGGAAAGCGTAATGACTCTATACGATTGCGGAATACGGTATTTCGATAACGGCGGCAGCGGAGGCACCAATTTTATCTCAATCGAAAACCAGCGCCGCGGTTTATCAGACGGAGAAATATTAGATTGGGGCATACCCAGCGCCGCCAGTCTGGGTGAGATATGCAGTTTGGATTTGCCGATTACGGTTATTGCTTCAGGCGGGATTCGCACCGCTCTGGATGCGGCCCGCGCATTGGTGATGGGGGCGGAGTTGGTAGGTATCGCCGGGCCGGTGCTCAAGATTTTCCTGAGGGAGGGCTTGGACCGCCTGAACCTATGGATGGATCAATTTCTTTTTGCCCTCGAGTCGGTATTTCTCATGAATGCAGCCAGGGATTTGCAGGAAATAAAGAAACATCCGCTGATTATAACCGGAGACACTGCCGCATGGCTGAAAGCGCGGGGGATAGATCCGCTGCAGTGGTCTCAACGAAAATAAGTAACCAGGTTAATTAATATTGATGAAACAAGAAAAGCTCACTTCCAATGAACTGGGTTCAGTTCACAAAAAGGTGGGCTTTTCTTATTGCCTGGCCAACTACATAAAACAAGCGGGGGATGGTCATGCTAAACAAAAAGTATTTCGGTTAGAAAGGATGTTTGCAGGGATGAGCAGTTTTCCGTTTGGCTTAATTGCCTTACTAATCGTATCGGTGTTGATTTACTTTGGGGTAGCTCATCGGGTACTGGATCGGCTGCATTTGAACGATAAATCCGCGCTGGGTGTAATAGCGGCGATGATTATCGGCAGCTTTGTCGACCTTCCTATCACGGGACGCATCACCATTAATCTGGGCGGGATAATCGCAGTAATTCTGGCTTTTTATGTTCTATTAGCCGCCGGCACCTGGATGGAGAAAACCCGCGCGATAGTCGCGGCAGCCGTAACCGGTTTGGTCCTGTTTTTAGCGGCCCGCTACCTGGGGGCGGAGCCGGAGAATATATTCATTGACCCCATCTATATATATCCCATTGTTGCCGGTATAGTAGGATATTTAGCCGGAAGGTCGCGCAGAGGGGCGTTCTTTGCCGCAGTAATAGGAGTCTTGTCACTGGACGTGGGGCAGTATATCTATCTGATACGTACTGGCGTCAGAGGAACCGTTCATATCGGAGGGGCCGGGGCCTTTGATTCTTTGGTGTTGGCGGGACTGTTAGCGGTATTGTTGGCCGAGTTTATCGGCGAGACCCTGGAAAGGATTCAAGGGGGACCGGAAACCGAGGGGAGACCGGAAGAATTAATAAAAAACCTCAGGGAGCCCGAGCCGGCGCACAAGCCTTTGCATGACAGCCGTGAAGGGAATGACAGCGAAGAAGGTGACAGTCATGAAGAGTAGCAAAGTATTAATAATCACATTAGTTCTGGCCCTTCTAATGGTGGCAGGAATGAACCTGACCGCCTGCGCCGAGAATGAAATGGCCGGCGGAAAGTATATGACACTGATTGACGAAAAGAACCAGGTAATCCTGCAAACCGGCACGGAGGTTTCGGTAGGTGATGAATATATCAGCGCCGATAATTCACGTTATGTGGTCATCGAGGTAGTCAAGAATATGGCGCGTTGTTTATATAAGGGACAGGAAACCATGCCGGTAGTCAATTATGACCGGCAAAAGGACGCCTGGATATTTAATAACCCGGCCGTACCCGTGTTTAGCAGTCAAAAACCGACGATCGCCCTTTATCATACGCATAGTGACGAGTCATATGTGCCAAACGACGGCAAAGAAAGCATAAACGGCAATGGCGGTATCTATGACGTTGGTGCGGCTCTCAATAAAAAACTGAAATCCATGGGATTCAATGTGGTCTATAACAAAAACAACCATAATCCGCATGACATCAATGCCTACAACAGATCAAGGCGAACAGCCGCCTCCTTGATGAAACAAAAACCCGATGTTATTCTGGATGTTCATCGCGATGCGGTTCCCGCCAATCAATATCAGACCGAGGTCAAGGGTCAGGAGGTCACCAAGGTTAAACTGGTAGTGGGGCGGCAAAACCCCAATATGAAAACAAATCTCGAATTCGCCAAACGGATAAAGGCAGTAATGGATCGCAAGGACCCGGGGCTGTCCAATGGCATCTATATGGGCCAGGGCGACTATAATCAGGATTTAAGCCCACGGGCTATGTTGATTGAAGTCGGCGCTCATACTAATTCGAAAACCGAGGCGGAAAAAGGCGTTATGCTGTTTGCCAATACCCTGCCGGCTGTTCTGGGCGTTTCAACTGCCGGTAACGCGTCGAGCGCTTCCAATGCAGCAAATAGCAAGGCTTCACCGGCAGCCAAGCCTCTTAAAAAGGAGAACAGCACCGCGGGAACTACCATCGCCATTATTCTGATTGCACTTGCCGCGGCTATTGGTGGCTACTATTGGCTAAACCGCCGGACATCGGACTGAGCCTGCGTATTAAACCCTGGGGAGGTAGTATTGTGAAGATTATTTATCATTGTTTTGGGGGATCGCATTCGTCGGTAGTGGCGGCGGCCTTGCATTTGGGCTTGCTCAACCGGGATAAACTGCCGACGCCTGATGAGTTGATGAGCCTGCCCTATTTTGACAAGACCAATAACGATGACTTCGGTTCAATAAGATTGGTCGGCAATGACGAATATGGCAACCAGATCTATGTTTTGGGCAAAAAGAGCATGGGTAACCGCTATGCCAGAATGCTGGAGGGAGTGGCGGAGATACTGGGGGCGCGGAATCAATTGCTGGCGGTTAATTGTATGAGCCGGGTTAACTGGTTTATGAAACTGGGGGGGTTCACTTCCCGGCGTTTAGGGGCAGCAGCTCTGGGACGTCCGGTATTGGAGAAGGGTACGGTTGATGCATTTTTCAAGCTGGTCAATCTGGTGGAGATCACACGTTTCAAAGTCATGGCCGGGAGTCGCATATGAAGATATTGTTTATAGGGACCACCGGGGTACATCATTCCCTGGTGGCCGCTCATTGGCTGGTTCATAATGATTTGCCGGATAAGTTGACGCAGATTGCCGGTTTTGCTGATAATACGGAGGATCATAAGGGATTACCCATATTGGTTGGACACGATAATAGAAACAATGAAGTATATTCATTGGGAGCAGGACGCGACGTGTTAATGGCCAAGAAGACTATAGAGGAGTTGTTGGGGGTGCTAGGCTTTTACCCCCATGATCTTCTGATCAAACCGATCCAGGTGAGAGGGGACCGTCTTTTTCCATTTATCAATAAAGTATGCTCGGTCGGGGCGGAACAAGGCATGCGAAGGATGATGGCCCGTTACCTGTCATCCGGCCCGGTAGATAGTATTATCAGTCAAGTAGAAGGATTCCGTGAACATTATCAATTGCATTGAAAAACAGCTTGGGAACCTGAGATAAAGGGACTTTTTGAAGGAAATATTTACTGTATAACGAATATCATCATTAAAGTAATTACGGTGATGGTATGCTCTCACCCTGGGCACTTCTTAGGAGTTTAACCTTCATTCTTTTTTGGCTTATCCCGTTGCTATGATATAATCAATGCGATATCTTTCATTAAGTAGTGAGGTAAGATTAATGCCTGCACTTATTCATAAAGTCTCTCCCGGCAGCATTGCCGAGGAATTGGAGATTGAGGCCGGGGATATTCTCTTAACCATAGACGAGCACCCCGTAGATGACATATTGGATTATCAGTTTTATTCGCGGGAAGACGAGATCGTCATTGAGATCGAAAAACCCAACGGTGATATCTGGGCTATCGAGATCGAAAAGGATTATGACGATGATTTGGGCCTGCTATTTGACGACATATTGTTTGACCATATGAAGCAATGCCGGAATCGTTGCATATTTTGTTTTGTTGATCAGATGCCGCGTAAGATGCGAAAAACCTTATATGTTAAGGACGACGATTTTCGCCTGTCATTTCTGACCGGCAACTTTATTACCCTTACTAATCTTAGCCGGAGGGATTGGGCCAAAATTGAAACCATGCGGCTCAGTCCCTTATACGTATCGGTTCATTGTTTGAATCCCGAGTTGAGAAGCAAGATGCTGGGCCACCAGAGCGGGGCCGATCTCAAGGACGCCCTGAAGCGCTTGAAAAAGGCGGGGATCGAAGTACATACCCAGATAGTCCTTTGCCCGGGCATAAATGACGGTGAAATACTGGAAGAGACCATCAGCGGCCTGGCCGACTACTATCCATCGGTCCGCTCCATCGGTATCGTTCCGGTGGGATTGACCGCTTACCGGGGAAAGCTGCCCGGGCTGAAAACCTTTGACGCCGGGAGCGCCTGCGCGTTAATTGAGCAGATTGACCCTAAGCAGGAGCTCTTCCGCCAGAAATACGGAATCGGTATGGTTTATCTGGCCGACGAGTTTTACATACTGGCCGGCCGCGAATTCCCCTGGGCCGAATACTATGACGACTATTCGCAGATTGAGAATGGCATTGGGTTGGCCCGGCTGCTGCTGGATGAATTTAACGACATTCAGGCTGGTCTGCCCGCGGTGATCGAGCCGAGAGAAACTTACATAATAACGGGACTATCGGCAATTCCGGTGCTGCAACCGATTATGGAGAGGCTGGGCCAGATTAAGGGTGTTAGGGCCGAGCTGATTCCGGTTGAGAATAATTTCTTCGGCGGCAATGTAACGGTAACCGGACTTTTGACCGGTCAGGATATAATCAGTAAACTGGAAAACGGTTATAATGGAAAAAGAATCATTCTGCCCAGCGTTTTATTAAAGGAGAATTCCCGCAGCTTGCTGGATGATATTACAGTTGAAGATATTGAAAAGAAGACCGGTGCCAGCGTTATTTTGAGCGATGGTACTGCCCGCTCCCTGGTCGGCGCGGTATTAGGGATTGATTTAGGAGACATGGAGGTTTAGCATGGCCAAGCCAATAGTTGCTATAGTGGGGCGCCCCAATGTGGGGAAATCGACCCTGTTTAACCGGCTGGTGGGGTCGAGGAAAGCCATAGTAGAAGACATTCCGGGGGTAACCCGCGATCGCCTGTATGATAACACCGACTGGCTGGATCGCGAGTTTATAATCATCGATACCGGCGGCATCCGCATGGATGAGCGGGATTCTTTGACGCGGGAAATTAAGATGCAGGCCGAGTTGGCCATAGAAGAAGCCGACGTGATCGTTTTCGTCGTGGACGGCCGGGAGGGTATCACCACCGAAGATGAAGAGGTGGCCGACCTGCTCCGAAAATCGGATAAACCGATTGTACTGGTCGCCAACAAAATAGAAAACTTCGGCAAACAGATGGACTACTACGATTTCTACAGTCTGGGTTTGGGTGACCCTATCCCCCTATCGGCTATGCATGGCATGAACACCGATGAGTTAATGGATGCTATTGTAGCCAACTTTAAGACGCCGGCGCGGGAATATCAGGAGGATGACACCACTAAGATCGCCTTGATCGGCCGCCCCAATGTGGGGAAGTCCTCCATGGTCAACGCTTTTCTGGGCGAATCGCGGGTAATAGTAAGCGATATACCAGGAACTACTCGCGATGCCATAGATACTTTGTTTCAATATAACGGGAGAAAATATACCCTGATCGATACGGCCGGCATTCGTAAGAAATCGCGCATCAAGGAAAGCACGGAAAAATACAGCGTAATCAGATCGCTGAAGAGCATTGAAAGAGCCGATGTGGTACTGATTATGTTGGACGCCATGGAGGGGGTAATCGAGCAGGATCAGAGAATAGCCGGCTATGTCGCCGAACAGGCCAAGGCCAATATCATTGTGGTGAATAAGTGGGACCTGGTAGAGAAGGACGAGCATACCATCAACAAGTTTGACAAAAAGATCAGAGAGGACCTGAAATTCCTGTCCTATTCACCGATAATGTATGTGTCGGCTCTTACTAAAAAGCGGATATTCAAGGTCTTGGAGATCGTGGATTTTGTAGCTGAGCAGCACCACCGGCGGATAACCACCGCCGAACTGAACCGGGTGGTCAATGAGGCTATGATGCTCAATCCCCTGCCCGGGGGCGGCAACAAAAAGGTGAAGATATATTATACTACCCAGGTGCGAACCGCTCCGCCCACCTTTGTTCTATTCTCCAATCATCCGGATCTGGTACATTTTTCTTACCTGCGTTATCTGGAAAATGTAATGAGAAAGAACTTTGGCTTCGAAGGCACCCCGATCAAACTGCTGGTCCGGCAAAAAACCGGTAAAGAAAATTAATCTGGCAGGAGGAGTTATATGTTAAAAGAAATAGGCTTGGTGTTATTGTGTTATTTGATAGGATCCATACCTTTCTCGTACATATTTCCCCGTCTCTTTACCAATGTTGATGTCAGGTCCAAGGGCAGCGGCAATGTGGGGGCTACCAATGTACTGAGAACCGCCGGCATTAAAGCGGCTATTCTGGCCTTTGCCGGCGATCTGGCCAAGGGAGCGGCGGCGGCCTGGATCGGTACTGCTGCCGGGGGGGGGTGGTTTTTGATAGTCTGCTGCATGGCTGCGGTTATTGGCCATTGCTATCCGGTATTTCTGAAATTTAAGGGTGGCAAGGCCGTATCGTCAGCCGGTGGGATGGTCCTCTTTCTCATGCCCAAGGTCGGCATAGCCCTCTTGATAACATTTGCCGCCATAGTATTGATCAGCCGCTATGTATCACTGGGCTCAGTCACTATCGCAATATTCCTGCCGCTGACCGCCATGTTGGCCGCTCAACCGCCCAACTATGTGATCCTTTGCTGGCTATTGGCGGCCCTGGTTGTTTATCGTCACCGGGAGAATATTATCAGGCTGCGCAATGGCACGGAAGCGAGATTCCGTGATCCGGTCTGAAAAACAGGAGCAATATATTATGGAAAAGGTTTGCGTGCTGGGCGCCGGCAGTTGGGGAACGGCGCAGGCCGTTCTGCTAAGCCGTAACGTATCCCGCGTGGTAATCTGGGGCCGTCCGGAGGACGGGATTCAGGATATAAATAAACTCCGGGAAAATCAGCGTTTCCTGCCCGGGGTCCCGCTTCCCCAGAATGTTATAGCATGTGAGAATCCGGCCGAGGCCTTAACTGGTTCTGAAATGGTGGTACTGGCGGTTCCCGCCCAGGCCATGCGCGAAGTACTGATTAATTTGCAAACTTATATACCGGTCGGGGTTCCATTAGTCAACACTGCCAAGGGCCTGGAAATAGGCACCGGCATGCGGATGAGCGAAGTGGTGATGGATGTTCTGGGTCAGGACAAGCGGGGACGCTATACTGTTCTATCCGGACCTAGCCATGCCGAAGAGGTCGGACGTTATGTTCCCACCGCGGTAACCCTGGCAGCCTATGAAAGGGATATTGCCTTTCGGGTGCAGGATGTCTATATGACCAACCGTTTCCGCGTCTATACCAACCCTGATGTAGCCGGGGCGGAACTGGGCGGCGCATTGAAGAATATCGTGGCTCTGGCTACCGGCATCTGTGATGGGCTGGGTTATGGCGACAATACCAGAGCGGCCCTGATGACCCGCGGCCTGGCGGAAATGATTCGCATGGGAACCGCCATGGGCGGGGATCTGAGAACCTTTAACGGGCTGGCCGGCATGGGGGACCTGGTGGTTACCTGCGGCAGCAAGCATTCCCGCAACCATCGGGCCGGGCAACTGATTGCCTCCGGCTGCAGCCTGGAGGAGACCCTGCAACAGATAGGCATGGTGGTTGAGGGTATACATACCACCCGGGTAGTGCATCGTCTCGCCACGGAGATGGGGGTGGATATGCCCATATGTCAGGCCTGCTATCACGTTATTTATGACGGAGCATTACCGGCGGACACCGTCAATCAATTAATGATGCGAAGCAAGAAAAATGAAATAGAAGAAACTGTTCTCAACCCGGAAAACTGGACATAGCATATAAAGCTGAATACAAGGGGGAGGTTCGAATGAACCTCCCCCTCAGTTGTTTTACCACACTTTTTTTCTTTTTTGGTTATATTAGCGAAATTGGATAAATATATTTGTACTGTTATAGCCTGATTGCTGGTAAAAGGGTGTCCGCTTGCGGAGGGAGGATGCCTTCAAAAGTCTTAAATCCAAGGGAGGGAGAACAAGAGTGGAAGGAAACAATATTTTAAGCGATATCGCGGAGAGGACTGGAGGCGACATTTATCTGGGAGTGGTGGGCCCGGTCAGAACTGGCAAATCGACCTTTATCAAAAGATTCATGGATCTCATGATCATACCGAACATCAAAGATGTCTATGACAGAGAACGGGCCAGAGACGAACTCCCCCAGAGCGGAACCGGCAGAACCATTACCACTACCGAACCAAAGTTTGTACCTAATGAAGCGATTGAGATCACTACCACCAATGGACTGAGTCTCAAGGTAAGGCTGGTTGATTGTGTGGGCTACACGGTTGATGGAGCTCTGGGTTATGAAGAGGATGAGGAACCCAGATTGGTGAAGACTCCCTGGTTTGACTATGAGGTTCCCTTTGAAGAAGCGGCCGAGATTGGAACCAGGAAGGTGATTACCGATCACTCGACCATCGGGATTGTTATGACTACCGATGGCAGCATAGGGGACATTCCCCGCGCCAGCTATGAGGATGCTGAAGAGCGGGTGGTAAACGAGCTAAAAGAATTGAACAAACCGTTCGTATTAATTCTCAATTCCACCCGGCCTTATGAGCGGGAGGTCATGGAACTGGCGGAAGCGCTCTCGGAAAAATACTCGGTCAGCGTAATAGCGGCTGATGTGGCCAAGATGACCGGCGACCAGATCTTCGGCGTATTGGAAGAAGTCCTCTATGAATTCCCGGTGCAGGAGGTCAATATTCGTCTGCCGCGCTGGGTGGATGAATTGGATGAGGACTTTTGGCTGCGGGAAAACATGGAGACGGCCATTCGGGATATTCTAAACGGAATACGGAAGGTAAGGGATATAGACCAGGCCATTGAAAGCCTGGGCCAGGTGGAGAATGTCAGCTTTGTCACCCTGGAAGAAATGAATCTGGGGGCGGGTGCCGCTTCTATTGATGTGGCGGTGCCGGAAGAACTGTTCTATCGCTGCCTGAGCGATGTCAGCGGCTTTAGCGTGGAGGGAACCGATGATATCATGCGGCTAATGAAGGACCTGTCGGTGGCCAAGAAGGAATTTGATAAGGTAGCTTCGGCCCTGGATGAGGTTAAGCAATCGGGTTACGGAGTGGTTACCCCCCGGTTGGAAGAGATGCTGCTGGAAGAACCGGAGCTTATCCGGCAGGGCAGTCGTTTTGGTGTAAAACTCAAGGCCAAGGCCCCGTCGCTGCATATTATCCGGGCCGACATTACCACGGAGATAACCCCGATAATCGGCACCGAAAAGCAATGTGAGGAACTGGTGCGCTACATGCTGGATGAATTCGAGGAAGATCCGACCAAGATCTGGGAGTCCAATATTTTCGGCAAATCGCTGCACGACCTGGTGCGGGAGGGCATCCAGAACAAGATCCATCGCATGCCGGAGAATGCTCAGCACAAGCTGCAGGATACCCTGCAGAGGATTGTGAACGAAGGCAGCGGCGGCCTAATCTGTATCATAATCTAACGCGGAATATATATCATAACTATCTGGCACCGGGTCAAAAGCCCGGTGCCTTTAATATTTTTCTAAGGAATATATCTTGAGCAAAGGCACCGGGCTTGCCCTCCTTTGCTTTTTCTGTTTTGCAAGGTAGAATAAGGTGAGGTATATTTATAAGGCATATAAGACTGGGAGGTACCGGTATGATAAGTATTGGCTTATTAGGATACGGAACGGTTGGTTCCGGCGTAGCCGAGCTGCTGGCCCGCAATAGTCAGATAATCGCTCAGCGCACCGGGGACCAGGTGGTTTTAAAAAAGGTATTGGAGCGGAATCCCGCTACCATAGCTCAGGCCGGATTGACTCCGGAGATGGTGGCCGAAGACATCAACGCCATCATCGATGATCCTGCTATCGATATCGTGGTAGAGCTTATCGGGGGTATTGAACCGGCATTCACTTTCATCACCGAGGCCATGAAACGTGGTAAACATGTGGTCAGCGCCAACAAAGACCTCATCGCCACCAAGGGGGCGGAGATATTTGCAACGGCGGCGGCCAATAACGTCGACTTTTATTTTGAAGCCAGCGTGGCTGGCGGCATTCCTATAATATATCCCTTGAAACAGTCGCTGACCGGTAACCGGATCCTGGAGGTTATCGGTATACTCAACGGTACCACTAATTATATATTAACCAAAATGAGCCAGGAAGGCCGACCCTTTGCCGAGGTTCTGCTGGAGGCCCAGCAGCTGGGCTATGCCGAGGCCGATCCCACCGCCGATGTAGAAGGTTTGGACGCCGCCCGCAAGATCGCCATATTGTCGTCGATTGCCTTCAACAGCCGGGTAACACTGGATCAAGTCTATGTGGAAGGAATAACTGCCATTTCGCCGGCCGATATAAAATACGCCCGGGAACTGGGGTATGTGATCAAGCTGCTGGCCATTGCTAAAGAAGACGAAGCGGGCCGGATCGCCACCCGGGTCCATCCGGCCTTTTTACCCAAGACCCATCCCCTGGCTGCGGTAAATGATGTATTCAACGCCGTGTTTGTCCGTGGGGACGCCGTGGGCGAGATTATGCATTACGGACGCGGAGCCGGCAAGATGCCGACCGCCAGCTCAGTGGTCGGCGATATTATCGAGATTGGCCGCAATATGCTGGCGAAAACCAATGCCCGCATCGGGTGTACTTGTTATACCGAGAAGACGGTTTTAAGCATAAATGAATTGAACGCCAAGTTCTATATCCGCATGACGGTGACGGACCGCCCCGGTGTTCTGGCTGGTATCGCCGGGGTTTTCGGCAACAATAATGTCAGTATCGCCACCGTCCTGCAGAAGGCCAGCCAGGAAGCCATGGCTGAATTGATAATGATAACCCATGAGGTGAAGGAACAGAACCTGCGGGATGCCCTGGCCGTACTTAAGGGAATGAGTATTGTTAGCGAAATTGATAATGTGATAAGGTTGGAAGGTGCAGACCGCGACTAGGGGGCAGTATGTTTACAGTTAGAGTACCGGCTACCAGCGCCAACCTGGGGCCCGGGTTCGATACCCTGGGCATGGCACTGGATTTATACCTGAATATAGATATTGAGCTGTCCTATGGGATGAATGAAGTAGTTTACCTCGCCGGAGGACGGGCCCAGCCCCGGAATATTCCCGCCGAGGATCTGGTTATCAAGGCCATGCGTTTTGTTTTTGAAAAGGTAGGCCGGGAAATCCCGCCGCTCAGGGTACGGATCCAGAACGAGATACCCATAGGCTGCGGTCTGGGCAGCAGCGCTGCTGCGATCGTCGCCGGTCTGAGCGCGGCCAACTTCATGATCGGGCAGAAGTATTCCCGTAGCCAATTGATCAAATGGGCATTCCAAATGGAAGGCCATGCCGACAACATAGTACCGGCCATGGTGGGAGGATTTACTACTGCCATGGTATATGAAGGACAGGTATATTACCAGCGGCTGGCTATACCGGAGGTTATCAAGATAGTTGCGGCAGTTCCTGATTTTGTACTCTCCACCGAAGAATCACGGGCGGTTTTGCCGGAAAACGTAAATCTGCGAGATACCATCTCCAATCTGCAACGCGCGTGCTACTTGCTGGCGAGCATCTATAACGGCGATACCCGGCATATTCATATGGCCATGGACGATGTTATATATCAGCCCTTGCGCAAACACCTGATCCCCGGTTTCGAATCGGTCTTTGAGATGGCGGCCGATGCCGGAGCCCTGGGAGTGGCCTTGAGCGGCGCCGGGCCTACTATTGTAGCTTTTTGTACCGGCAATGAAGCGGGGATCGGACAGGCCATGATGGAGGCCTTCGCCAGTCACGGTGTGGATAGCCGGGTGTTATATCTGAATCCAAGTGCGGAGGGCATCAAAATCCTGGGTAAGAGATAGTTTGGGAGTGAGTTTTTTGGCTTTATTAGTATGTAAATTTGGCGGAAGTTCAGTAGCAACACTGGATAGAATAAAAAACATCGCAGTCCGGGTCCAAAAACTGCAGCAGGAATACCGGGATATAGTGGTGGTGGTATCGGCCATGGGCGACACCACGGATGATTTATTGGAAATGGCCCAGGAAATCAGCAATGACCTGAGCTGCCGGGAGATGGATATGCTGCTGTCCACCGGAGAGCAGCAGTCAGCCGCCCTGTTGGCCTTAACCCTTAATAGCATCGGCATAAAGGCTATTTCTCTGACCGGCTGGCAGGCGGGGATAAAGAGCGATTCGACTCACAGCAAGGCCAAGATTAGCGCTATCGAGAACCAGCGCATTCGGGAAGAAATCAGTTCGGGCAACGTGGTAGTGGTGGCCGGATTTCAGGGGATAAACTGCGAAGGAGATATAACCACCTTGGGCCGGGGTGGTTCGGATACTACGGCCGTCGCCTTGGCCGCCAGCCTCCGGGCCGACCGTTGCATGATATTTACCGATGTCAACGGCGTATATACTGCCGATCCTCGCCTGGTTCACGAAGCACAGAAGATAGAGCGAATTTCCTATGAGGAAATGCTGGAACTGGCCAGTCTGGGTGCCGTGGTCATGCAGCCGCGCGCGGTGGAGTTCGCAATGGTATATAATGTCGATGTCGAGGTCAGAAGCAGTTTTAATGAAGAACCCGGAACAATAATAACGGAGGGAAGCGGGATGGAGCAGCAAAAAGTAGTACAGGGTATAGCCCACGATCGCAATTGTGCCAAAATTGCCATTTTCGACGTACCGGATCGACCGGGCATCGCCAAGGCGTTATTTTCTTCTTTGGCTGAACATAAGATCAATGTGGACATGGTAATCCAGGCCGCTATGCGCGATGAGGTCAACGATATCGCTTTTACTATCGAGCGCAATGAACTGGGTATGGCGCTGCCAGTCGTCGAGCAACTGGTGGCTGAGATCGGCGCCTCCGGCATGTCTTACGGTGATAATGTAGCCAAGATTTCGGTGGTTGGAGCCGGCATGAAAAGCAATCCCGGCGTGGCTGCCGCGGTTTTTACCGCTCTGGCCGATGCCAATATAAATATCCAGATGATTTCCACCTCGGAGATCAAGATATCCTGTATTATTGACGAGAGTCAGGTTGCCGAGGCGGTGCAAACCCTGCATAATAAGTTCAACCTGGACAAATAGGGCAGGAATAAAGCGATTAAAACCGCGTCATCCCCTTGACTAAAATATCGGGATATACTAGAATATTCTTTGCGTCGGGGTGTAGCTCAGTTTGGTATGAGCGCTACGTTGGGGACGTAGAGGCCGCTGGTTCAAATCCAGTCACTCCGACCATTTTAACTAAATACTGGACTTCTAATGGTAAGCAAAAAACTAGTGGTCGCACAGCGGCCACTTTTTGCGTATTAAAAAGCCCGGATATTCATATCTTCTGCAAGATACAATAGAATAACAACTTTTATACACACTATCGCCGAGAAGAAAGACACTTGGCTCCATTAGTTGCCTAATTGTGATAACATAACATAGAGCATTATTTGTCATGAGGGAGGCATAATCAGTGCAGTATCAGAGCAGCCGGGGGCAAAGCGAGCCGGTCAGCGCGGCGCAGGCCATCGTCAAGGGGATAGCGCCGGACGGAGGATTGTATTTGCCTGATCATATACCACAGCTTACTGGAGAAGATATCAAAGCCCTGGTGCCCATGAGCTATCAGGAGCGGGCGAAATATGTCATGCGGCAATTCCTGCCTGACTTTACGGGGGATGAATTGCGCTCCTGCGTGGAAGGGGCCTATAACAGCAACAATTTTGATAACGATAAAATCGCGCCGCTGGTCAGGCTAAATGAGCGGCTCTATATCATGGAATTATGGCATGGGCCGACCTCGGCCTTTAAGGATATGGCTCTGCAGATACTGCCGCGCTTTCTTACCACCAGTTTGCATAAAACAGGGGATGACGCCGAGATCGTGATTCTGGTCGCCACTTCGGGCGACACCGGCAAGGCGGCTCTGGAAGGCTTCCGGGATGTGCCCGGCACCCGCATCATTGTGTTCTTCCCCCAGGAGGGCGTGAGCCAGGTACAGAAGCTGCAGATGCTGACCCAGGAGGGTAATAACGTATATGTGGCTGGGGTGGAAGGGAACTTCGACGACGCGCAGAACGGGGTCAAGAACATATTTGCCAGTGACGAGGCGGAAATGATCCTGGCCAAGCGAAACATGAAGCTGTCTTCGGCCAATTCGATCAATTGGGGACGCCTGCTGCCGCAAATCGTATACTACGTATCGGCCTATGCCGACCTGCTAGCGGATGGCCGTCTACAGACGGAGCAAAAGGTAAATATCGTCGTGCCTACCGGCAATTTTGGCAATATTCTGGCCGCCTTTTACGCCGGGCGGATGGGAGTGCCCATCAATAAATTGATCTGCGCCTCCAATGCCAACAACGTATTGACTGATTTTATCCAGACCGGTACCTATGACCGCAACCGCGACTTTGAGAAGACTATTTCGCCGTCTATGGATATTCTTATATCATCGAACCTGGAGCGGCTATTATACGAGGTGACCGGCCACGATGCCGTCAGGGTATCTGACTGGATGCGGGAATTGAAGGAAAAGGGCAGCTACCGTATCGATGAAGCCAGTTGGCAGACTATTAGTACGCTATTTTGGGCTGATTACAGCTCGGATGACGAAACAATTAAGCGAATCGGTCGGGTTTGGGAACAAGACGGATATTTGCTGGATACCCATACTGCGGTGGCCATGGATGTATATGAGAAATACCGGCAAAACACCGGGGATGATACGATAACCATAATCGCCTCCACCGCCAGCCCCTTCAAATTCGGCAGCAGCGTAGCCGGCGCGGTAATAGAACTGGACGGGGATGAAGCCGGGGAGTTTGCATTATTGAGGAAGCTGGCGGAAAAGACCGGCTGGGAGATACCGAAGGGCATCAAGCATTTGGAGGAAATGGAGATTAGACATAATACGGTGACCAGCGTGGCCGATATGCAGAATACCATGCTTTCATTATTGAAATAAGGCAGAAAAATATAAAACCGGGAAAGCTGCTTCAAGCCAGCCTTCCCGGTTTTATAGTACTCTGTTAAATCTAATTGTGTTTATTATCTGCCGAGTAAAATTCATGTAGGACAAGGCGGAGGAATGAGGTAATACTGGACGTATTACGATTGACGACAACGCAGTCATACATTAATTTTACCGGCAAGAATATATAGAATTAGGTTTAACAGAGTACTGGCTTAGCCCTTGATAAAGAGATCCATAAGTTCATGCCCATGGGCGATAAACCTGCCGTCCGCCGCCGCGGTGGCTTCATTATAGACCAGATGTGGATTGTTGGTGGGATGAGTTTTATCATAGATCATAAAGGGTACCGGTTCACTGGTATGGGTCTTCAGGCTGATCGGGGTCGGATGGTCCGGCAAGAGCATTACTCTTAGCTCTGGGAAGTCAGCCAACTGGGCCAGAATCT
>Ga0074198_1001083_pt1 | contig 20647 bp, 18 predicted proteins | sample EPASupsiteSAE323_FD_64527 | JGI IMG/M metagenome (GOLD analysis project Ga0074198, IMG submission 64527) | Bioremediated contaminated groundwater from EPA Superfund site, New Mexico - Sample SAE3-23 | ecosystem: Environmental > Aquatic > Deep subsurface > Groundwater > Contaminated ...
CGAAAAGCCCCACACAAGGATGTGTAGGGCTTTTTTTATTCACTGACTTTTACTTTTCCAGGACCAATCATTTCATTGAGTTCTTTTTCTAATTCACTCCCCCATTGTACTGATGTTTGAGCTTTTATCTTTTGTCCATTAACATCAATATATACAATATACTCCCCAGGATATTTTGCAAATAGTTCTTTGAAAGAAACAGCAAAGACCCTGACATCATCTGCGGATATATACATTTCAATATATTTTTCTTTTGAAGAATCTTTTCCTTTTTTCTTCTTCTCATCTTCTGGACGAATATCAAAACCAAGTTTAATCTGTTTTGCTATCATTTCCACATTTTGAAGATCAAGATGATATGCATTTTCTACAAATATTTTATTATCCCCTTCATCCTTTGGTGTTTTTCCCACAATACACAATACATTTCCTTCTTGCCATAACATTTTTGTTCTTTCATAGGCTTTTGGGAAAATCATAAGTTCCAAATTCCCTGTAGTATCTTGTACGGTTGCAAAAAGCATAACATCTCCTTTTTTTGTAATTTTCTTTTTTGTGCTTTCAAGAACTCCATACACACAAGCCCAATCATCTCTCTTTGCATGCTCCATATCTGCAATATCTGTAACATAATTTTGCAATGCCTTTGCAAACTTCACCACAGGATGAGAAGAAATATAGAGTCCTAATAATTTCTTTTCCCATTCCAGTTTCTGATCCATACTCGCAGGTGGAGCACTCTTTAATGTAAGTTTATCTTCAAAAGCAATATTTGTTCCAAAAAAAAGTGAATCCTGTTGTGTATCATTTTTTTCTTTAATATGTCTTGAATATGACAAAATATGTTCCATATTTTGGATAATCACATTTCTGTCTATATGGAAACAATCTAAAGCTCCTGCTTCTGCAAGACTTTGTAAAGATTTTTTATTTAAATCTTTATCTTTTACACGGTTTAAAAGATCCTCCAAACTCTGATATGGACCATTTTGTTTTCTTTCGCGATAAACCATCTCACAAATATGTGCACCCACATTTTTTACAGCATTCAAACCAAAGCGGATACGCCCAGGCTCTCCATGCTTTGAAACCATTGCAAAATTTTTAAAACTTTCATTGACATCTGGAGGGAGAACATCTATTTTCATTTTCCTACAAGCACCCACAATAGCAGAAACTTTATCCGTATCTCCAAACTCTGCCTGAAGAATGGAAGTCATGTACTGTACTGGGTAATTTGCTTTCATGTATGCTGTTTGGTATGCCACTATGCCATAGCTTGCTGCATGAGCTTTGTTGAAAGCATATGTTGCAAATGGTTTAATATTCTCCCACAAATCATGGGCTGTTTCTTTTGGAATATTATTTGCAATACAACCATCTTTAAATTTCTTTTCCTGTTCATCCATGAGTTCGGGAATTTTCTTTCCCATGGCCTTACGAAATTTATCTGCTTCCAACCAATTATATCCGGCTAATTTAATAGCCGTTAACATAACGTCATCTTGATAAATAAGCAAACCAAGAGATTTCTCCAAAATATCTTTTAAATCTGGATGTGGATACACAATCGCTTCAGGATGGTGTTTGCGTTTAATATATTCTGGTATGAAGTCCATTGGTCCTGGACGATACAAAGCAACCATAGCCATGATATCATCAATATTCGTCAATTGAAGTTCACGAAGCCATCGTGTCATACCTGAACTGGAAAATTGGAATACTCCCATAGTCTCACCACGTCCAAGCATTTCAAAAACTTTTGGATCATCAAGTGGAATATTATAAATATTCACATCATCTCCTGTGGTTGCTTTTACAATCTCCACGCTTTTTCCAAGAATAGAAAGATTGCGAATTCCCAAGAAATCGTTTTTGAGCACTCCTGCATCTTCAACATCATGCATGTCATATTGAGTAATAATGCGCTCTCCACCAACTTCCCTTTGTACAGGAGTATAATCTGTCAAAGGCGTTGGAGAGATAACCACTCCGGCTGCATGCATAGAAGTATGTCTATTACATCCTTCTACTTTTTTACTCAAATTAATCAGCCTTTTTACATCTTCATTCGTTTCATAGAGTTTTTTTAAATCTGGTTCTTCTTTGAGTGCCCGATCAATAGTCATAAGTGAACCTTGTGAACCCATAGGAATAAGTTTGGATACTTGATCACAAAAACTGTAAGAATATCCAAGAGCTCTTCCCACATCACGAACACTTGCTTTTGCAGCCATGGTTCCAAATGTAATAATTTGTGCTACTTTTTCTTTTCCGTATTTTTCTGTTACATACTGAATCATGTCATCACGACGGTCGTCAGCAAAATCCGTGTCCACATCAGGAGCACTTGGACGGAAAGGATTCAAAAAACGTTCAAATGGAAGTTTAAAACGAATTGGATCCACGGTCGTAACACCAAGTACATACGAGACGAGTGAACCTGCTGCTGATCCACGAGTAGATTCTACAATTCCATGCGTTTTTGCGTAATTTACATAATCTGATACACACAAAAAGTATGGAGAATATCCTTTTGTTTTAATAATATCCAATTCGTATTCAATACGATCAATAATTTCCTGCCCCATGTCTGGATAATACTTCGGAGCACACTCAAATGCATTTTTTCTCAAAACTTCATCATAGGTCTCCCCTGGTTTTAATTCTACTGGAGCAAAATGCCAAATACCGAGTGGTATTTCAATATGTACTCGCTCTGCAATCTTCACAGTATTTTCCAAAGCTTCTGGAACATGACGGAAACGTGAAGCAATATCTTCTGGAGTATTAAGAGAACGATCCACCTGACGGAAATCTTCTCTGTCTGTATACGATACTTTCCAACCAGAAGCAATACAACGAAGAATATCCTGTGCTTCTGTATCTCCTGGATCCACATAATGAACATCACGCGTAACAACAAGAGGAATTCCTGTTTCCTTAGAAATTTCAATAAGTTTTGTATTCACCAAAATTTGTCCTGGAATTGCTGGGTGATCCTGAAGTTCCAAATAAAAATAATTCTGTCCAAATATTTCATTGTATTCCAATGCCTTTGCTTTCGCTTCCTCATATTTCCCTTGTTTCAACAAACTTGGGACTTCTCCTTCAATATTTCCAGACAAAGCAATAATATATTTTCCTTTCTTCTTCAAAAGTTCTTTATCCAATCGAGGTTTTCCATTAAAAAATCCATCCAAATGTCCAATAGAGGATATTTCCATGAGATTTCTATACCCCTCATAATTTTCTGCAAGAAGTGTAAGCCGATACAGCTCCTTATCCTTTTCTATATCTTTATCCAATAGACCTCTCGGAGCCACATAAGCGTCCATGCCGATGATTGGCTTCATTTCCATCTCTAGACAGGTCTTGTAGAATTTAATAGCGCCATAGAGCGAACCGTTGTCTGTAAGAGCAAGTGAATTGTATCCTCTTTCCTTTGCAGCCTTAATAAGAGGTTTTATCTTTGCAAGACCGTTCAGAAGGGAAAAATGGGAGTGTACATGGAGGTGGACAAAATCTGGCATATAAAGGTATAATAATTCTCGTGTGTATATATTATATGAAATTAGAATATCAAGCAAATCTATGAAAGCAGGAACAGACTATATTGGCGTAGGGTGTGGAGGACTCGCCATCAATGAAAAAGATGAAGTACTCCTTCTCAAACGAGGAAAGAATTCCAAAAATGAAGTTGGCATGTGGAGTAAATTTGGTGGACAAGTAGAGTTTGGCCAAACCGTAGAAGAAACTCTCAAAAAAGAAGCTATGGAAGAAATTGGTTGTGAAATTGAAATACTTGAACTTATCAATTACGTAAACCATATCATTCCAGAAGAAAAACAACATTGGGTCAGCTTCAACTTCCTCGTAAAAATAATAGGAGAACCAAAAAACATGGAACCTCACAAATGTGATGAAATGGGTTGGTTTCATATTGACAACCTTCCAAAAAACACATCTCCAAAACTCATTCTCGAACCATTAGAGATTTATAGGAAGAAATATGGGATATAATAAAATTCAATATTATGAATCCAAAAAAATATTACGGTTCAAAAGGTAAATACCTAGAGGAACACAAAACTTACTTTTCAAAAAAACAACTCCAAAAAGATATCAATTTTATTATTGACACATTAAAACTAAATAAGAAAGATAAAATTTTAGATCTTGCGTGCGGCAACGGAAGACATACCCTAGAATTCAAAAAAATGGGTTTTGATATTGAAGGCTTAGATTATTCAGTCCACTTATTAAAGATGGCCCATGATAACGCCAAACAACAAAAGTTAGATATTACATTTCATAAATGTGATATTCATAATATTGACATTGATAAAAAGTACGACAAAATATTTTTATTCTTTTCTGAATTTGGACTATTTGATGCAGACAAGGTACTAAAAAATGTGTCAAAATTGTTGAAACCCAATGGACTATTCTTGTTAGATTATGATAATGTATTCCGTCTAATTCAACACCTAGCTAAAAACAATAAAAGTTCTTTCAAATTTGATTTTGTAAACATGGAGCTCCAAGAACAAACTGACGGTAATCTACGAGTCAGGTATTACACAGTTCCTGAATTGGATACTTTACTCAAAAGAAACAAACTAAAAATAAAAAATATTTATGGAAATTATGAAAAAGAAGAATTAGATATTAATAGCAGAAGGATAATCTTTATTGCAAAAAAGATGAGCTCATAGCTCATCTTTTTTATTCCCTTTTTCTTTAACTCAATTCCTCAATCAATCTCATAAGCTCCTCTTTAGTGAAGTATTCTACTACAATTGTTCCTCGTCCACCTTTTTGTGTAATATGTACTTTTGTTTTGAGCCTATCTTCTAATAACTGTTCTTGTGAAATAAGATTTGGATCCTTGCGGATAATACCTTTTCGAGAAATTGGTCCTCTTGCAGCGACTTGTTGCTCTACATCACGAACTGTCATGTTCTGTCCCATCATAGAAGCAAACATAGCGAGCTGATCAGATTCTCTTCTTAGGCTGAGGATTGCTCTTGCCTTTCCTTCTGAAAGTCTTCCATCAATAAGAGCAGTCTGTATTTCTTCTGGAAGATCCAAAAGACGAATCGTATTCGCTACTGCTGGGCGACTCTTTCCTACTCTATCTGCAACTTCTTGTTGTCTTAGTCCAAATTGTTCAATAAGTCTTCTATAAGCAAATGCTTCTTCAATTGGGTTCAAATCTTGTCTTTGTATGTTTTCTATAAGTGCAAGTTCCAATTTCTCCTGCGCTGTAACATTTTTTACAATCGCTGGGATTGTTGGGTTTCCTGCCAATTGACTTGCGCGGAAACGACGTTCACCGGCAATAATTTCATATCCACCATCTTCGAGCTCTGTCACTACGATTGGTTGCATGATTCCATGTTCTTTTATGGAAGCAACCAAATCCATCATTTCCTTTTCACTAAAATATTTACGAGGCTGTTCACTATTTGGAACAATCTCAGACAAAGGAATATGCCAGATTCTATCTCTCGAGTCACCTTTACTTTCTCTGGTAATTGGAACATCAATCTCTGTTGGAGAGACCTTTTTTGGATGTTGTGGAATAAGTGAACTCAGTCCTTTTCCTAGTGGCATACATGTGACAGGTTAGAATTTATGCTATTGTAATTTCGTGTTTTTGGAGAACTTCTCTTGCTAAACTTTCATAAGCCTTTGCTCCATTTCCATTTGGATCATATTGAAGAATTGTTTTCCCAAAACTTGGAGCTTCTGCAAGACGGACATTTCTTGGAATAACCGTATCAAAAATCTTATTTGGAAAATGGGTACGAATTTCCTGCATCACATCACTCGAAAGTCTTGTACGTTTATCGTACATCGTAATAACAGCTCCGAGAATATCCAATTCTGGTTTAATATGTTCTTTTATAAGATAAATGGTTTCCAAAAGTTGTCCCAATCCCTCAAGAGCATAATATTCTGCCTGCACTGGAATAAGTACTTCATCTGCAGATACAAGACTGTTAATGGTCAAAAGACCAAGAGAAGGTGGACAGTCTATAATAATATAGTCATATGCATGACGTTGTTCTTCAAGTAGATCAGACAAAACCCATTCACGTCTTTCCATTCCAACCATTTCAATATTTGCACCAGCAAGATTCTTACTTGATGGAGCAATTCGTAATCCTTCATGTGAGGTGTTTAATACAATATCATGAATACGTTTTTTCTGAGCTAAAGATTCGTAAATACTATTTTCTATGGTATCTTTATCCAACCCCAAACCACTTGTTGCATTTCCCTGTGGATCCATGTCTACAAGTAATACAAACTTTCCCATTTCAGAGAGATGTGCAGCGAGATTCATTGCTGTAGTCGTCTTACCAACACCACCTTTTTGGTTTACAATAGCAATAATTTTGCTCATAAATAATGTAGTGAGTAATAAACAAAAATAGAGGTTTTTATACCGAAAATTTATGTCTCCTTTATTATACAGTATCTTGACAAAAACCTCAACACACGGTATACTATTCGTAAATTGCCGATGTGGTGAAATGGTAAACACGCGCGACTCAAAATCGCGTGCCGTAAGGTTTGTGGGTTCAAGTCCCACCATCGGTACAATAAAGGATAAAATTAGGTGTAACAGTACTGTTACACCTCTTTTATTTTAAATCTTTCACGAAATAAATTTATAGCGTCCACTTTGCTTATAAATTTTGATCCGTCTACTGCTAATTTTAATAATTTTATAGCTTCATCTTGGTAGTAAATCTGAGCCCGAAAAAATAGTTCTGACTCCTTGGGAGGATTATAATATTTTATTACATTCCATACAAATTCATTACCATATGAAAATAGTGCTGCAAAATCCTTTGCTGGGTCACTTATTATAGAATCACTAAAATCAATAATACCAAGATTACCCTTGGAATCCACAAACACATTATCACTTGTTAAATCACCGTGAATAAGTGTTGGTTTTATTTCTTTTACTATATTTTTTCTACGAATAATAAAATCATCCAATATTAACTGTTCTTTTTTAGTAAGATGCGAATAAACAACTTTAATATTTTTTCTAACTTCTCTATCTTCTTTGAAAAGATTCTGAGATGTTACCTTACATTTCTTTATATCTTCAGGAGGTATACTATGTAATTGTGATAAAAATAAAGCAATATCTTTAGAAAATTTATTTTTTGCTTTTATTCTTAATCTCTTATAACGCCACACACTCATTGTTTTTCCTCCTACCATTTTATATATCGCCACCTTTGTTTTATCATCTTTCACTACAGGGACAGGAATACTTATGTCTATTTTTTTACATAAATACTTTAATAAACAAAAATCTATTTTCATTCTTTTTCTTGCTTCCCTATTTTTTGGGATACGCACAACAAAATTATTATCGAGCATTAATATGTCATGATCCCAGCCATCAGTAATAAATTTCACTCTTTTCCATTCAAGATATGGGAATAATTTTCGTATTTTATTTTCCAAACTATTAGGCATACTATTCTACACAAAGTTTTTTATGTAAAGCGTTTTTTTTTAATTTATACTTTTACGGTAAATCCACAAAGACGGATTTAATTTTATCATATGTTTATCCCCGAAAAACAATATATCTGTTTGTTCATTCCCTGTAAAAACATAAATTTCTTTTGCATCATACATATCAAAAATTCGCTCTCTTTCTATAACATCTTTGGACGACCAAAAAATTTGCCAAGTGTTAAAATCCCATTTATTTGCATCAAAAACTCCAGGTGCAATAATAGTATTATTCCCAGAAAATCCAAGAAGCCAAGGGGCAAAAACAGAAGAATAAGAGACAATTATACTTTCTTCTGGAAGCTGTTGTTCTAGAGATTTTATGGAATTGAGTTCCTCTAGGGAGATAATAGGAGAAAAAAGATATACATGATAAAGAGAGGAAACTCCGAGATAAAAAACAAAAAGAATAGTAGGTATTTTTTCCCATCTGTCTCTTTTAAGATCTTTATATAAACTAAAAAAATATATTGAGGCAAAAAACAGTATACTAAAATCCGCAAAAATATAAAAACGCTTATATAGTAATACTTTACATATAATACACAATAAACTCAACAAAAAAAGTATACTAAAAATAAGATACTTTCTTTTGTATTTCCAAAAACCAATAAGCCCAAAAGGTAAATAGAGAATACTATTTTTTATATATTCAAAAAATGTTATAAACTGTCCATCCAGTTCTCCTGCTAATAGAGGCGATACATTTGCGATTCGTCCTGTTGATTGATAAAAAATATCTATATATCTACGAAATTCTGTAATATTTATTCCTACAGCAACTATTCCACTGAACAAAAGGTGACCAATAAGATAGTATCTATATTCTTTCTTGCAGAGCCCATATACAAAAAAAGTAGAAAAAATCAGAACAGCACTGAGCGGATGTAAGGAAACAATAATGATAAGTGGAATACTTATCCAATGTGATTTCTTTTGTATAAGCAGTATGGAAAAAAGAAAAAACAATATTGCAATAAGATTCCTGTAATAATACCACTGAAAAAAATCAAACTGTACAATTGAAGTAGAAAGAAGTAATACAGCGATTATACCAGTCTCAGAACCTTCCCCTTTTTCAACGATTCTATAAAATAACGCAAAGACACACAGTGCAACCGTAAAATACAATCCGTACAATATACTATCAAGAGAGAAACCGAAAAAATAGAGTACCTTTGCTGGAATTGCAAACGCAAATAAAGGGTTACTTTCAAACCAACCCACCTGAACATAATCGACAAGAATTCTTCTATAAATCCCTATATCATATCCAAATCCTGCATCGTTAAACAACCACAACAAAAAAATGCGTGTGAATGCATAATAGAATAAAATGCCAAAAAAGATTCCCAAGAATCTTTTTTGTTTTACAATATTTTGTATACTTTGGAAAATAATATTATTTTTTTACCAAATTAACGGTGATACCCATACGTTTGTCCAGGATTGTATCCATACGTTTGTGCGGGATTATATCCATAACCATACGTTCTTGTAATTTTGCAACTTTTTTCAATCTTATAGGTATTAATTCCAATTTTTCCAGAAGTTGGGCTTCTTCTCCCAGTACAAAACATTTCAGAATTTACTTTCCAATATTCTCTTGATTGACAACCTGCGCTTGGGGATACCACTGTCACACCACCTTGAATCACGGTTGCAATCCTTCCATTATCCATAAGTATTGATCCATCGTGACATTTTACATAAAAACTATTATAACCAACATTTCCAAGTAATCCTGTTAGGGCATATGCAGCTGCACCTCCAGCTAATAAAATACCAACAGTAACCGCCAGCTTTGTTTTGCTTTTTGTCTTAGTCATAGTTTTCATAGATTATGAATATTATATTTAACTTTTCTAAATCTGATGATCCCACTCATTAATAGCACGTTTTACATCATCAACGTCAACAACGAGAACTCCTTTTTTTGCAATATCATCTTCTAACTTCTCTCGTTTTATTTTAATCTGTTCTTTATATTTTTTTAATGATTCAGCATCAAGATCCTGAATTTTCTTCCACGTCTTTTTTATCTGTGGATGTGCTACGACTGCAGCATTATACAATAGTACAGGAATAGCTTCATGCACATGAGACACTCTCACAATTGCCCCAGCTTCATCAAGAGCATCAATGGCTTTATCTGGTAAACTACGCATTTTTATTTTATTTGTAAACTTCACTGCAGCTTCTAATGCAGCATCCGTGAAAGTAACTTTGTGATAAATTTCATAAGTTTCCTTCAACCCTTGTAACATCTTAATAGTATCCTTTGCAGAAGGTTCCTTTACTTCTATCGGCTGAAATCTTCGTTCCAAACTTTTATCTGTTTTAATATAAGTATTATATTCTCTTAATGTTGTTGCTCCTATTACTTGCAAATTTCCACGTGCAAGTGCAGGTTTTAAAATATCGGAAAAATTAACCGATCCTTCAGTACCAGAAGATTGAATAATTGAGTGAATTTCATCAATAAATAAAATAACAGACCTATTTGTCCGTTCAATTTCTTCAACCAGCTTTTTAGCACGAGCTTCAAATTCTCCTCTATACTTCGTTCCAGATAAAAGTGAAGCAACATTTAATGAAAGCACCCTTTTATTTTTTAGAACCTCTGGAACATCACCAGAGACAATACGAGCAGCTAATCCTTCTGCAATAGCAGTCTTTCCAACACCAGGCTCTCCCACAAGTATTGAATTATTTTTTCCTCGACGTGACAGTATTTGAGCAAGACGAAGTATTTCATGCTCTCTCCCGATCACAATATCAATCTTTTTTGATGCAGCAAGTGCTGTAAAATCAATTGTATATGAATTGAGAATTGGTGTATTTCCATCACCTTTAATATTCAAAGAAGAAACAGCTGATTTAATTTTTTCAAAATATTTTATAATTATAAACAAAACAACCATTGTTAATACAATGGTTAAATATCTATTTTCTAAAAAGAATTCGTTCATATATAAAATAATTATATATGATAGTACAAAGTACGTCAAATTTTATAACCCAAATATCTAACGAAGTATCCCTCCTACAGACAAGGTAACAATAGATGTAAAAATACATCCTATTCTGGAGAGATCCCTTGAAGTTAATAATCCTCCGTATATTATATATTATCCTCCTATATTGCCATTTCTATTCTCCTCCCATGTGTAATTTTGGAATATCCACTCTGCAATATCTCTTGCTTCAGTAAATCTTGCCTCATGTGTGTCTGTACCAAGAACAACAACATCAATAAGATGTCCATTTCCATCTCCAACACGCATAGAAAAATTATACCCCGAAGCCGTGATATATCCGGTTTTTCCACCATAAAATTCTGTAAAAGCATTTGGAATCCATCCGAGTAATAACCAATCTGTATTCCACATATGTTGTGTCTTCCCTCTTACTTCAGAATACAAATTCATTTCTGGAATAAGAACAGTGTCACGAATTTCTTTATGTTTCATTGCCTCAGAAAGAAGTTTTGTTAAATCTTCAGCAGTAGATACATTTTCTGCATTCAGCCCTGTTGGCTCTACAAAATGTGTCTGAGACATCCCAAGCTCTATGGCTTTTTGATTCATTCTTGCAGCAAATGACTCTGAGGAAATTCCAACAGCGTCTGCGAGTGTATAAATTGCTTTATTTGATGAACCTACTAAAGCAGCCTTCCAAAGTTCATCCAAGGTAAATGTATCGCCAGCATACATATAATTATCTGAGAGATCATCTTCTCTCGTCACTGTAGTCGTAGCTGTCCATTCTGGATTTCTTTCCAAAATAGAAAGAGCACTCATGAGCTTTGTAATACTTGCGATAGGATGTTCTTCTTTACTATTTTTTTCGTACAAAATCTTTCCAGAAGCCACATCACGTACAGCCATTCCAAAGGCAGTAAAATTACTTTGAGGTACAGTTTCCGTTCCAACAAACTTTGGAGCAATTATTTTTTCTTCTTGTTTAATTATTGATGTCCCACTCTCTTTTCCTTTTGCAAAAGCAAGATTCACTCTTGAACCGTCAAGCATGTCTTTGCTTACAAATTGTACATCTTCTGCCCAACTTTTGTATGACAATATATAAAAAAGAGCAACGGTAAGTATTGCAAAAAAAGAAACTACCTTGTGCCAAGCAAAGGTATCTCGTTCTTTCTCTTCTTTTATTTCAATAGGAATATTTTCTGGAATTTTTTCGTCTTGTTCAGGAGTAAACATACTAAAAAATTTTTATTACAAATTATCTTCTTCGGTCTCATCTCTGAGAGCACTTTCCACATATTCATGAGCATGGAGTTCAGAATATTGTGGTAGCTTTTCTGGAGAATCAATACCTAAATGGCGGAGGGCTTCAAGAGAAAGAACATACTCTGGTACAATCTTTTCTTTTGAAATATTTTCTAATACAAGCCCACGAATCATAAGATTGCGAAGGATAATTGCACAATTTACTCCACGAATAATTTCTATCTCTGGTCTTGTTATTGGTCCACGATACGCAATCACAGTCAAAGTTTCTAACTGTGCTTTAGTAAGTTCTCCTGCAATTTCATCCTTAATAAAACTGGAAATAATTTCTGTATAAAAAGAATTTGATCCCATCTGCACAGCATTTTCTACACGCAAAATATGAATCCCCGAAGATTCATGATTAAATTTACTCACTAATGTGTCTACAGCTTCTTCCACCTTTGAAATATCTACTTGCAAAACTTGTGCAATTTTTTCCAAAGTAATTGGCTTTGAAGCTACAAAAAGTATTGATTCTATTTTTCCTAAAATATCCATACAATAATTTTATCAACTCTCGTGATACTTTTCAATAAGAATATCACTAAAAGTATCATCTTGTTTTAACAAAACAGTTTTTTGCTTTACCAATTCGAGTAATGCCAAAAAACTCATAATAACATCTGTTTTATTTTTTGCATTTTCTACAACATCAAAAAAATATGCTTTCTTCCGTGTTTTTAACAAATTATGAATCGCAGTAATTTTTTGTTTCATTGATACTGCCCTATCAATTCTTGTTTCTGGGAGTGGTTTTGGTGGTTTCAGTCTTTGAACCAGTTTGTAAAAGGATTGATACAAAGCAACGGTATCTAAATTTTCTGGAGGAACAAATCCTTCGGCTTTTCTTGGAGGTTCAATACGAAATACTGATCTTTTTCCAGAATCCCAATGTTTTTGTATTTCTCTACTCGCTTCCACGAATTTCTTGTACAGACGAAGTTGTTCTTCCAAACTCACACCACTTTCTTGTTCTGGTAAGAGCTGAGGAAGAAGTTTTTTAGATTTTAACAGTACCAATTTTGCAGCTATCACCAAAAAATCTACCAACTCCTCGGCATCCTTTTCTTCCAGATTCTCAACATGGCGAAGATATTGTTCAGTCACTTCAGACAAAGCTATTTCTGTGATATCTAATTTTTCCTCATCAAGAAGGGAAAGGAGTAAATCCAATGGACCACTAAATTGTTTCGTTACAAACTCTTGTTGCATACAATGTATCTTGTGTATTTTATCACTTTTCTTCAATATTTTCAAGGTATACTTTTTGGAATTTTCCTTCTGAGACAAAAACAAAAGAATAAAAAGAATATTGATCCTCCATAACACCTACTTTATCAATAACAATACCTGTGCCTGTATTCCCTATTTTTGCAAAATTCTCTAAAGAAAAGTTTGCAAATTGCGTTTTCCAGAGAGGAAAACCAGTAAAAACTCGTTCATTATTTTCTTCACGAAGGACTATTTTCCCATTTTCTTTCAAAATATGTATCTTCGCATCAAGAGTATCCTTGTCAAAATAGGTAAACAGAAGTATTCTTTCTCCACTCAAGTTATTCTTTCCTGCGAATAATTCAAAAGCTTCCTTAATAGCATTTCTCATCACTTGAGCCCCTACTACATTATCCGGAATTCCAATAAAATATACATACTCTCCATCTTTGAACTCTAATTCTTTTGCACTTTCAAGTAAACTCTTGGTCAATATTCCTGCATTCTCCCAATCCAATATCTTGTTTTGTATCTGTGGCACAAAGAGGAAAAGTGTCAAAAAGATACAAAGAAAAAATAATTCTTTTTGTGATTTCATTTTATGAAATACCTGGTAAAAAACCAAAGCCAGAGCAGGGGCAAAAAATACACTCATAAGATATGCATATCGCTCCCCTTCGTTGTTTATTGGATTTAAAAGAAGATCCAAATATGGCAAAGAAACAAGAATGTATGAGAATACAAGAAAAAGAAATACTTTTCTCTGTTTTTTTACAACCCAAAAACTTAATATAAGTATGAAAGCAATAATGATAAAAAATAAAAAAATATTTTCTTCTGCATACTTGACAAGGACCAATCGTTTATCAAAAGAAACAAACATGCTCGCGCCAAGCTCCAAAAACATATGCCACATTTTTTGGATATTTACTTCTAACTGTGGTTTGGCATAATAACCAAACAAGGAACCTGTTGTATAAGCACGCAAAAAGATATATGTTCCGAGAAGTGCCATGAATGGAAAAAAACGCTTTATCAGCGTATACGCAAAAGAAAACATTTGAGAGACTTTTTCTTTCAGTATTTTATTTTCTCTACATGAAATTTTTTTCAGTATCTTTTTCTCACAGTTTATATTTCTTTTTCCAAAAAATAGTTCCAAAAAAAATAAGATTCCAAGAAATGTTATCCCAATTTCTTTTGTTAAAAGAGAAAGTGCAAAAAATATGAAAGAAAAAATATACAACTTATTCTTTTCCTTCTCCATGAAAAGGAAATAAAAATAAATACCAAGAAGAAATAAAATGGTTGCTAATACATGAGGGAGAACTGCAATCCAAGATACTGCCTCCACATGATTTGGAAGGAGAAAAAAAAGTATTCCACCCCCTATACCAAGAATATAATTCTTCGTAAGTTTGTAGAGTATCTGTAAAAGCACAAATCCCGTTCCCACAGAGAGGAGAATACTGACCAAATGATACCAGAATGCCTGTAATCCAAACAAAGTATATTCCAGTTCAAAAAACATATTCATGATTGGACCATACGAACTCCCAACTCTCTCCCCTATGATATTTGTACTAAAATACTTCCAAAACGGAAAAAACCCTTTTGCTATAGCAAGCATGTGAAAATCATCACTCAAAAAACCAATAAAAAGTGTTTTATAATAACAAAAAAAACCAATTCCAAAAAATATGAAAAAAGAAATTATATTCCGTTTATTTGTCTTCAAAAATATATGCACCTTTTTTATCATACCAATGTATTTTACACATGTCTTTTAATATTCCTTTACTGTGTTTTTGGAAACTTACTCCCCCTTTTCCTTTTATCTCAATGTCTTTTAAACTCACAGGCAATTCATAGATACGATAACCATTTTGTGTTGCCATGAGAAGAATTTCAATATCAAAAACCCAACGCGATGTTTTAATATTCTTAAATATTTTTTTTGCTAAATTCTTCTCAAACATTTTTATTCCACTTTGTGTATCATGTATATAACGTATTTTTTGTGGAATAAACAGACGAAATAATTTTGTAAAAAGTTTTCTATATGAAGAATATTGTGATTTGCTATTTTGTGTTCTATCTCCAATCACCATATCAAAACCCTCATTCATTTTTTTTATTCCTTCAGAAATACAACTGAGTCCATATGGTATTTCTACATCTGTAAAAATAATAGAGTCCACATCTTCAACAACTTGCTCTATTCCATGCTGAATCGCATATCCCTTCCCCTGATTTTTTTCACTGTTATACAAAGTAAAGAGAGTGTTTTGTATCTTTTGTATAAACTCTTTCAAAATTTTTTGTGTAGTATCTGTACTTCCATCATTCACAAAAATAATTTGCCGTACATTTGGTGATGTACGGCAAAATACCTCCAGCTCTTTTAATGTTTGAGGTAAATATTTTTCCCCGTTGTATACTGGAATAATAAGGGAAAAACTCATATATTATTTTTCTTGTTTGCGAATCTGTATTCCAATTTCCTTTAATTGGGCATCATCTACAAAAGATGGGCTTCCCATCATTGGCTCTTCAGCTTTTTGATTCTTTGGAAATGCCATTACAGTACGGATATTCTTTTCTCCCTGAAGAAGCATAACTAATCTTTCTATTCCAGGAGCAAATCCACAATGTGGAGGAGCACCATATTCAAAAGCATCAATCATGTGTCCAAATTTTGTATTTACTTGTTCCTTGTTATATCCAGCGAGCTCAAACGCCTTATACATAATCTCAGGATCCTTATTCCGTACCGCTCCAGAAGATAATTCTAACCCATTTGCAATAATATCATACTGATCACCAGAAATATCCAAAGGATTCTTTGTCATAAGTGCTTCCATTCCACCAACTGGCATAGAAAATGGATTATGACCGAAGTCTATCGCACCAGTATCTGGATTCTTTTCATACATTGGGAAGTCAACAATCCATGCCCAAGCAATGACATTTGGATTTTTCAAATTCATTTTCTCACCCACCATATCTCTAACAGCACCAAGACTCTTTGCAGACACTTCCCAATTATCTGCACCAAAGAAAATAATTCCATTTTCTTTGAGAGAGAGTTTTTCTTTCAAGGATTCCCCTGTTTTTCCTTCAAGAAATTTTGCAACGCCACCTTCAAATTTTCCATCAACAAATTTTACCCAAGCAAGTCCTTTTGCATGTGCACGTTTTGCAATATCCGTAAATTCTCCATCAATATCTTTTCTGCTAAAACTGTCTCCACCTGGAATATACAAAGCACGAACATATTCTGCTTCAGCAAATATAGCAAATTCTGTACTCTTTCCCCATTCAGTTACATCCTCAATTGGGCAACCGAAACGAAGATCCGGTCTATCCACACCATATTTTTCCATACATTCTCTATATGGAATACGTGGAAATGGTTTTTGTAGCACATTTTTTCCTGCAACTTTTTCTGTAAGTTCAATGAACAAAGGCTCCATAAGTTGGAAAAATTCTTCCTTTTCTAGGAAACTCGTTTCACAGTCCAACTGGTAAAACTCTCCTGGGGAACGATCTGCACGAGGATCCTCATCTCGCATACAAGGTGCTATTTGGTAATATCTATCAAAACCTGCAACCATGAGTAATTGTTTGTATTGTTGTGGTGCTTGTGGAAGAGCATAAAATTTACCAGGATGAAGTCTACTTGGAACCAAAAAATCTCTTGCTCCTTCTGGTGAACTGACAGTCAAAATTGGAGTAGCAATATCCACAAAATTCCGGCTGTCCATAAATTCACGGATATACTTCACCATTTTTGCACGAAATAAAATATTTTCTTTGAGTTTATCTCGACGAAGTTCAAGATAACGATATTTCAAACGAAGCTCTTCGTCCTCAGAACCTTTTGTTGTTTCAAAAATTTCAAATGGAAGTGTCTTTGCTGTGCTCAAGACTTCAACACTCTTTGCCTTTACTTCAATTTCTCCTGTTTCTAATTCTTTCTTTACAGTCTTTTCATCACGAGCAATAACTTCTCCTTCAATTTTAATCACATACTCGTATTTCAAGGCTTCAGCAACAGCATAATTTTCTACAATGTTTGGGTCCAAAACAATTTGTGTTTTTCCATATCTATCTCGCAAATCCACAAAAATAAGGCCTCCCAAATCACGGCGTTTGTGTACCCATCCAGAAAGTGTTACCTTTTGTCCAACATGTTCACGGCGTAGTTCTCCGCATGTATGAGATCTATACATAGTATTTTCTTAAACACAGTTCTACTCTTCTATTCCAAATACAAGAGTATTAAATATACCTTAATTTACTGTTTTATTGTAGCAAAATGGGATGGCTTTGGCAAGAGGGAAACTACTGAACTTTTTTCTTTATTTTCGCTACAAAAAAGCCCTCAATTTCCTGTGTTGGGAGAATCCTCAAGGTCTTTTTGACCTCAGGATGCAAAGTCCTATCTTTCCATTCCAATACAGGGGGAAGTTTCTCAAGACCTTCAATATTTACAGAAATTACTTCTGCTTCGTCACCAAGTCTTTCTACCAATTTAGATATTCTCATCTCATTTTCTTCCGGAGCTAAAGTACAGGTGGAATATACCAATGTACCACCAGGTTTGAGAGCACTCCAAGCAGCAAAAAGAAGTTTTTGTTGACGATATACCAATGCCTTTATTTTCTTCTCACTCCAATAACCATAACTCTTTGGGTATCCTTCGATAAACCTTGCTTCCCCACTACAAACAGTATCCAAAAGGATTTTATCAAAATATCCTAAATATTCTTCAGTGAGCGCAGAACCATCTTCCATACGGAGGACAAACTTCCAATCTGGAAATTCTTTGGATACTCCGAGGGTTTCCATATTATGCTGTAAACGAAAAAAACGAATTTTATTAAGTTCATTCGCTACCAACTCTCCCTTTTGTTCCATTAATGCAGCAATCTGTGAAGTTTTACTTCCTGGGGCAGCAGTCAAATCTAAAACTTTCTCTCCTGGTTTTGGGTTGAGTATCAAAGGAGGAACCATACTTGCAAGGCTCTGTATATATATTTTTCCCTGTTCATAAATTTCTAATTCTGTCAGTTCACGTTTTGATTTATTCTGCAAAATAAATGCATCACCATACCAAGAAACTTTTTTCATCTTAAAACCTTTTTCTTGAAGGAGCGGGAGTATTTCTTCTTTACTCGATTTAATCGTATTTATACGAAAAGTCGTAGGCTTATCCTTAAATGTTCTGCGGATTTCTCCACTCAAAACTGGTCCTACAATCATTTCTAATCTTTCTACAAATTTTTCTGGGAGATCTGAACTGAGTTTCCTTCCATTCTTCAGTCCTCGTTTCTTTTTCTTTTTTGCCATATATTATGATCTTCTGCTGAGAATTGCCATAATTACAATAGCAATAAGAGAGAGTGTATAAAACGCTCCAATACTTCCATAAACAATTCCATTAATGACTGCTTTTCTTCCTTCCTGCCAACCAGTAACTTCAGTAATTGGGCTCCAGAATGGAATATATATTTTCTTTTGCAAATATCCATCGAGTCCCCAAGTAAATACAAATACACCGAACATAAAAAGTGTAAGAGCAAAGTTTATCATGGTCAATGTATCCACAATTTTTATGATTGATGTATATCCGGTATTCTTTAGAAAATAGCCCAAGATTCCAAACACAAAATTCAAACATAAACTTCCCCAAAATATATTTTTTGACCATTGAAAAATTACATGGATTGTACTCAATTGTTCTGTGCTTGGCATATTTATGTTGTTAATATTAAGGTTTTAATCTATTCACAGTTCTTGGAAAAGGAATGGTTTCGCGAACATGCTCCACTCCACTCATCCATCGTACCATACGTTCAACTCCAATACCAAAACCTGCATGAGGAACACTTCCATACTTGCGGAGATCTGTATACCAAGAATATTCTTCTTCATCCAAATTCTCTTCACGGATTCTTTGAAGAAGAAGATCAAAGTTATCTTCACGTTGTGATCCACCAATAATCTCTCCAGAGCCTTCAATGCCAATGAGATCATCATTCAACACAAGGGATTCATCATTCGCATCAATCTTCATGTAAAAAGGTTTAATTGTTTTTGGCCATTTCTCAATAAATACAGGAACATCACTATCCCTTGTCAAAAGCCCCTCATCATCATTTCCCAAATCTTCTCCGAATTTAATATCACTTCCAAGTTCATGAAGTTTCTCAACTGCTTCTGTATAGGTATAACGAGTAAATGGTTTTTCAATAACTTTTTTCAAAGGTTCAACATTTCTTTCCAAAATTGTAAATTCCTGTGTACATTTTTCTAAACAAGATTTTACAATATACTTTACTAATCCTTCTTGCAAAGCAAGATTTCCTTCATGATCCACAAACGCAGCTTCTGCATCCATCATCCAGAATTCTGTTAGATGACGTTTGGTCACACTTTTTTCTGCACGAAATACTGGTCCAAAATCGTAACAACGTCCAACAGAAGCAATTGCTGCTTCGCTATACAATTGTCCTGATTGTGACAAGTAGGCTTCTCCTAAGTCAAAATATGGCACAGGAAAAAGTGTTGTTGTTCCTTCACAAGCATTTGGGGTAAAAATTGGAGAATCAGTACGAATGAAATCTTCATTATGGAGATATTCATTAATTGCAGTTTCCACCACATCACGGATACGAAGAATAGCCCATTGTCGTTTACTTCTCAACCACAAATGACGATTTTCCATAAGAAAATCTGGTCCATGTTCTTTTTTACTAATTGGATAATCTTCTGACTTTGAATACATTTTTGCATTCTTCACTTGAAGTTCAAAAACATCACTCATCTTTGGATGAACAGTAATTTCTCCCATGAGTTCTACAGATGATTCCAAAGAACAATTTTCTGCAACATTCCAAGTTTCTTCATCTACATTACTTTTTGATACAATTGCCTGTATAAATCCAGAACCATCACGGATTTCCAAAAAGATAAGAGAACCACTCGAACGTGTATTACTTACCCACCCTTTGATAATAACCTCTGTTCCTACCTTTTCTTTGATATATTTGAGGAGCGTTTGTTCCATAGAAATACATTAATATTATATGCTTAGATTAGCATAATATATAAAATTTCTCAAGAGACTCCTTGATTTCTCTCCTCATTTGTGTTAGTCTATGAATACTCAACCACACCTGTAGGGGGTAACATGCCGGTTGAAAGAACTCTTGCAATCGTGAAGCCGGGATACGATTTCGCAGATCGGCTAATTGCTGTCATGGCGGCTATCAAGCAGGCCGGTTTGACTGTAATTGTGGCGGCTAATAGGGAACTGACTTTCCCCGGAGTCGTTGACTTTTACGCAGAACACAAAAAAAAGAGCTTCTTCACTGAGCTCGTGGACTACATGCTGAGTGGGGCTTGCTACCTCGTCGTCCTCGAGGGTGAGGATGCGGTGGCCACGTGGCGCGCCCTCATGGGCGCCACTGACCCAAAGAAGGCCGAGCCTGGAACTCTCCGGGCAGACCTTGGGAAGAGCGTCCAAGAGAACGGCTTCCCCGGCTCCGAACCCCCCGGGCAGGCAGAGCGAGGAAAACGAA